>Ga0308002_1000095_pt1 | contig 34991 bp, 4 predicted proteins | sample Neamet34_FD_203148 | JGI IMG/M metagenome (GOLD analysis project Ga0308002, IMG submission 203148) | Marine microbial communities from water near the shore, Antarctic Ocean - #34 | ecosystem: Environmental > Aquatic > Marine > Unclassified | place: Southern Ocean | collected 2014-06-06
CTATCATAAGAAACCTCATTAAAGTATTTAGACTCAAAAATTCTATATTCAACATCATCAATATTTCTTTTTCTAACCCACTTTCCATAACCGTTGCTAGAAGACCAGCGTTCATACTTAGATCTTTCTTTTAAAAATTCTTTATTGTAGTGATGATATTTACCATCAATTCTATTACCGTTTTCATCAGATCTTTCTGCTCTCATAAACTCAGATCTCAACCTCTTCTTAGCTGCAAGATCCTTGTTAAATTCTATATCTTCTTTAGATGCATCATCTCTGTTTGTAACATCTCTATATACAAAGGGAACACCTTTACTATCTGACACGGATTTTTTAAAACCCTCTTTCATTTCAGTATACTTTTGACCAATAGCTTTTACATAACCACCGTCTCTCTTACCATTACTATCACGAGTAATCATATAGTCATACATTGTATTTTTGTTATGACCAGGAGTTAACTTTAATAATTTATTTGCTTGAGAACGTATAACCTTTTCTCTAAGGCCAATCTTATCTAAAAGAACTTGTTTTTGTCTTTTATATATTTTATCAACAGCAGCTAATAAAGGATCCTTTGATGTTGCTAAATCTCCAGTATTTAAGTTAATAGAAGATGTATCTGCAATTCTTGTTAAATCAAGAATTAAATCTTCTTCACTAAAACCACTTCCTTTTTCACCATAACCTCTGTTAGAAGTTTCATTAACAACCTCTTTAACATAATCAAATATTGCAGTATTAACAAGACCTTCTGTACCACTCTTTAATGTAGCACCTCCTGTTAATTTATTAACCTCTAATTGTAGATTTAAAACTAATTTTTTTTGTGTAGCATTTAATTCTGCAGAATTAGCAATAGAATACAATGGGATATATGTAGCAAGAAATCTATCAAAGTTTAATACATAACTAATATATGATGGATCACTTAAGTTTTTTGAATCTGAAACATAATTAGTAAACTCTCTAACATTCTTTAAAGCATTTGAAAGTAAACCTGTGTAAACTACAGATTGAGCTTTAGGTCCTTTATTTAAACCAGCATGTATATATGCTAATTCTTTTGACCTAGCTTCACGTCTTTGATTAAATGTCTTTTTAGAAAATACTTTATTTGTATTTCTAAGATCTCCTTTTTGAGCTTCTTGTACTGATACATTATAAGATTCAATTGCATCAAAAATAACACTTAATGGTTGCGCTTCCTCTGCTTTAACAGACTCCTCAATATTATCTAGTTCTTCTTCAGAGTTTTTATTAGCTTGTTCATCTTTACTACCCTCATATATAGAGTCATCTAATTTAGCAAGTTTCTTATCTAAGTCTTCCTTGTTTTTATTTACTAAAGTTGAAGGGATTAACATATCAACATAAATACCATTTTCAGATGGTTTTGTTTCTGTTAATTCATTATTATGATGTTGGTTCTTTTCATGTTCATAAGTACCTGAATACTTTTGATCTTTACCTTTACCTTTTATATTAAGTTTAAAGTGGAATGTTGAAGCAGAGAAGTCCCCTGTGTTTACAGTGTATCCCATATTTTCAAACATTCTTCTGTATAAATTTACCTGAAGATTGTGTTGACCTTTTGTACTAAGCCTATTAACACCTTTTTGTTTTAATAAACTATCAGAAGAAAGTGTCCACTCTGAAGATTCATAAACACTCTTTCCAGATCTACCAGCAGCTGTTGTTACAGAAGCTTTTTCATGTATAGAGTTTTTACTTGTTTTTAAATCAAGAATATTAATAGCACCATTTCTATCTATAATAACTAAATCTGCAGTTCCTGCAATTTTTGTTGCTTCATCAAACACAACTACTTGAGATAATGCAACACTATTCTCAGGCATTAAGTCACCAATAACAACTCTCATTGCACCAAAAAACTCAACAGTTTGATCACGCGTTAAAATTTTCATCTTATTAAACGTATCCTCCACCATGTTTGGTTTATCAGTACCGTTCAATTCAAATACTACTGACTCAGCAATAATATCAATATCATTTCCAATATCTAAGTTAAATTGCTTTCCCTCTTGAAAAAGAGCATCAGCAACTTTACCTTCTTTAATCTTTTTAGTCCATTCCTTTTTTACATCAGTAAGATCTTTTCCTTTAAGTCCTTCTATTGCTTTATCTCTAGCTTTTATTGCATCACCTTCCTTATTTGTAAGCTTTCCTTTTATAGCAGTTGTAGCAGATGTATATACAGTATTTGTTTTAATGTCAGTATATATATGACTCTTTTTATCAAGAACAATTATTGGAGCCATTGAATCCTCATTCAATGTTCCGTCAGGATTTAATGCAGAAACTGTAATATCATCAACAACACCTTCTGCCGCTTGAGCAAGGTGTAACATTTTATTAATTACTTCTTTCTGTATTCCATTACTAACTTCCAATACTCTATCAACAATTATCTTTTTTTCTGGAGACAGAGAGTATCTAATCTTACCAGTATAACCTATGTTAATATCAAAGTTTATATTTTCAGTATTTAATAGTTTTGCAATATCTGTAAATGTTGTATTACTATTTATAGCAGAAACAGGAATTGGAACTCCAGTCAAGTACTTATGGAAATCATCAATCACGCTCATGAACCATTCTAAAGATTCCTTAACTAAATTTAAAAAAGTTCTACTAGGTTTATCATTAGTAAATTCTTTATTGAAATGTCTTGTTAATGATTGTGTTACAAGCTCAATCTTTCTATCCAAATTATCAAACCCTTGCTTATCACTATAAGCCTCCTGAATTGATTGGTGTAAAGAAGGAAAGTTTAACCTAGCCTCTGCATATAACTTATCAAATAAAGGTTCATTGTCTAATTTAATAGCATCAACAAAAGGATGAAGCATTTCTTCAACTACTGTATCATCATTTATCTTACCTTCAATTAAATACACAACTCCATCTCTATAAAAGGAGTTCATGTTGTTGAGGTCACCAGATTTCTTATTTGATTTTGATACAGTTCTATGTAAAGCAATGGCTTCAGACATTGTAACCATTTTAATATCTAACTTTGGGTATAATCTTTTAAGATGTAATACTGTTGCTCTAGACCTAGGTTTATCCCAAGATCTAGATTCAGCAATAATATCTTTTGGCTCAAGTACTTTATTTGAAAAGCTAAATCTTTTAGCAATGCTTATCTTACTTTTTTCAATATCTACAAGTTCATTGGGTATATTATTAATGCTTAAATAAGAACGTATTTTCTTTTCATTCTTACCTATCAATTCTTCATCAAGAACCCATGCATTATCATATGAACCATTAACATAAAGTTGCCCCTTGTATCTATGGATCAATTTTTTCTTAATTAAGTTTTGAACAAGTGCATCCTTAAAGTTTTTCTGCTCTAATGAATATGAAACTTTATTATTCTTAACAAACTTTGCAGCTTCCTTAACAGTAGGGAATGACTCACTACTATTAGCTTTTTGCCAAGAGTTTATAATGTTATTTGTTTTTAATTCGCTCTTGTAAACTGATTGTAATACCTTATACTCAGTTAAATTTTTATTTGGACAGTTTGCCATAATTTTATTATAATATACATTTAAGTGATTCTATAAATACTTCTTCTGTTGTCATATCTGCTGTAGCAGGATATATTCCGGAAAGAAACTCATCATACATAAGATCATATGTTCCAATGCCGTTATTAGCAAATTTAGCTTTTATTTCTGAATTTCCTTCTATATTTTCATCCCAGTATGATATTAATGTTCCGTTAACACCTTCAGCTTTTGGATTGAATGCTGCAAGTTCTAGTTCTGCATGTAAGCTTTCTTGTAACAATGCAGCACCTTCCATATAGTTTTCTGATTCAAAATCTTCATATTCTTCATATGAAATTTGCTCTTCCGTTGTAGCTCTATTAGGTACAGGACGATTGCTTTTAGCAATAGGTTTATTTATTTTTGTGGATAAAGAAGTAATATTACCCTCTTTTAAAGCATTCTCTTTAACACTTAAGTTTTGCCCTATATTAGATAGTTTTTTTAATAAACTTTCATCTTTTACTACTATACCCATAACTATTTCTAATATTCTTTCTATTAAGGTTTTTTTATTTTCAGTTTTCCCAAAATGAGTTTCATTTAATATGCTGCTAACACTCTTATTGCTAAAAGCATATGTAAAAAGTTCATTTTTATCTTTAACTATATCCTCATATATGTTTTTATTTATCTTACCTTTTAAGGCATTTAAAGATGCATCTATTACATTTTTTATTTCTAAGTTTTTGTTATAATCTATGTATTTATTTGATATTAAATGATGTATAAATTCATGACCCTTTATTTCTATTTCATCTACAGTATTTTTAAAAACACTATTAACTAAAACTTCTGCATAACCACGCATACCCGTCCATTTATTATATTTACCTCCAATATTAAACCCTAAATTATCACTATACCTTGATTTCAAAGACTTATCTAAGTCATATAAGTCATCCATATTTTTAATCTCACTGAAAATATCTATATCTTCAACTACAACTGTAGCTTCTGAAGGTAAGTAATCAGATACATCTATGTCATCAAGCATAATACTTGAAGCATTCTGTGCATCTCCCATAACAATATCAATATCTTTAGCATGTTCAAACGCATCTTCAAATGCTGCATTTATATCATCAAAGTTTTCATATGATACATCATATGCAACATCATCATAAGCTACATCTTGATTTGATTGCATGTCAAATGTATATTTTCTAACTTCCTTGTTTGTCATTCTAGGTCCAAAAAGAAATCCACCCGCCCATTGCTTATTAGAACCAAGTGTTTCAATTTTATTATAAACACCAACTACACCATCCATACTTAAAGGTGCATTGTTTGTTGTATTGGCTTCATTTCTATATTCAAATTCTCTTGGTAATATTATATTATCGGACAGCTCCTTATCACTCAATAAAGATTTCATTTCTTTAATTGAGAACCCAGCCATATTAGTACCAAACTTTGTTACTAAAAATTCTAATTTTGGATTCTCTTTTGCAGTTTTAACTAAGGCTTCAACTGATTCATTTATTCTAGCTAAAGTAACACTTCTTTTAGAACCTATCTTTAATTTAGTCCCTGAAACGCTTGCCGCTTTAGTAACAATACCAAAAGATTTACCAATAGTTCCTTCCATTAGCTTGTCAACTACACCATATTCTGACCATAATCCTTTTTCACCTTTCTTTAAAGCAGTGTAGTTTGAAGATGCCTTACCTCTTTGGGCTATACCTGCTGTACCACCACCGTGACCACCAACTGTATTAGCACCAAATACAAAAACTTGGTTTGACTCTAAAGATTTAATATTATCTGGAGTATATTTTCTTTCTGAAACAACTTCAGCAACAGAAGGTTCATTAGTAGAAATATTAAACCCAATTGATTTAAGCACGTTAATACTTTCATTTCTTTTAGAATATTCATGTAAACTTTCAGCTAAATTATCAAGAATTTCTTTCTTAATACCCCAACCTGTACCAAAGAATCCAGATGGTTCTGGAAAACTTTTACCAGTTACAGTATCAATAACTTTCCATTTTTTATTTTTACTTCCTCCTTTTGACTCACCAGATGGTGAGAACTTTGTTGCTATTAAATTACTATTAGAATGACCATCAATATTTATTTTATATCCTTTTATGCTATACTCACTATGATCAAGTCCTTTCATAGCGGGTACTGAAAACTCTTTAGGTTTAACTGATGCATATGAAAGATCAGATCTTTCAAATGATGTTGACTTAGTTAAATTAGTAATTTCTGGAGATGTTGGCATACCAGATTCTAAATTCTTAACTCTTCTCAATGTAATAGATATTCTATAAGAACCTTCAGCATATGTTTTATTATCTATCTCAGTAGTTATAGCAGGTAAAAACCCGTTTGTTCCAGCAGCATATGTTCTATGCCACACTTTTCTATTTTTTCCATCAACCCCAAATACATAAGAATCACCAGCATTAAGTTTAACAGGTTTGTCAACACCAACTCTCTCTACTGAAATATTTCCATCACCACCTATATTAGCAACAAGAACCGGATACTTTTCAGCATCAGCAGCTTCATCTACATCTTGATGAGAACTTATAAATGTATCCTTACTATAAAGATTTATTATAGCTCCATCATAATTAGTTGCGTCAACACCCGTAGCTTTACTCATTAATTCTTTTATTCTAGGATTAATTGAACCTAGTTTTTCACCATTGATTGAAACCTCATAGTAACCATACTTAGTTTTACTTGAAGGAGTGATTATATTATTTATCTCTACCGCTTTATAGTCACGGTTATTAGATTTATAATCCCATCTTAAACCTAGACCAATCATTACATTTGCAGCTTTACCCTTATTTGTTTTAGCACCTTGCTTCTCTATAAATGGTTTAAGTATGTTGAATAATTCAATTTGTTCTGCTTTTGTTATGTTACCTCTTTTAACTTCAATACCTGGTACAATTGTTTCTGAAGATTGCTTAGTTGTATTCTTTGGTGTATCAGTTGTAGATTTTATTTTATCAACACCAACATCATCACGCTTATATACAGTTTGTAAAACATTTCCGTTAATATCCTGGTCAGAAACCTTTATAAATAGATTTTTGTCTAACGCTGGTACATTAACATAACTAATAGTTACAGTATCATTTTCTCTAGTAACACCTCTTGGTAAACCGCTAGTAAGATCTGTAGTAAATCCTTTAATTATTGATTTACTAACATTAGATGAAAGATACCCATCAGTAAACTCATTTTTCATTTGTTCTAATGTTGCACCAAATGAATCAATCATTACAGCATCCCCTCCATCTCTTAGAGAAATGTTTGCAGTATTAATGTGATCAAGATAAGATGACATTATAAACGGACTAATAGCTTCAAGTAAACTACCATGAGTTAATTGTAAGCCATCCTTAACCATTATATAGTTAATAATTGACAATGCGTCATTTCTAGTTGATAACGTCCCGTATATCTTAGCAAAAGATGTCTGTAAATCTATCTTCTGTTCAGCATTTAAACTCATAAATGTATTGGCCATTAAAAGATTTAATCCAGATTTATTACTTGGATTATCAGCTCTAAGGCTAAGGGCAAATGATTTTAAGAAGAAATTATTTTTACCAACTTTTGTTTCTAATAACCTTTCAGAAAGATCAACTATTGATTCTCCCGTATTTGACGGGTAGATAAGGTTGTTATTTAAAGTTGCAATAGAAGCTGAATCACCAGTTCCATTGTTATGCATATATGCTTTTACTGTTATGTAAGATAATAAATCTCTTGAAACCTTAGCTTCTATTTCAGATGACTCAATAGAGTTAGTGTCTACACTATCTAGTATTGAATCAAAGATATATAAGAAACTACGACTCTGACTTAAAAATACTTCAGGTAAAATATTACTCTCAATTTGTTCAAAAATAGATAAGTATGTAGATTGCCAGCTATCACCTCTATAGATTGGAGTTAAATCCATCATAGCATCTGGATCAAAGACATCATCCAACTGTTTTCTTTTTTCTCTTAATCCACTTAGATCTTTACCTAATCCATTTGATAAATCAGAAATAGCATTCATGTTTCCAGTGAATGACTTAATTGCAATTCCTTTTGAAAACATTGTTAATATAGATAATAAACCTAAGTTATAATCATCTTCTATTTTTAAATCAGACTTATCTTTATTTTTCTTATTAAAATTAGGAGCTGGATTTTTTATAAAACTTCTAAGTAATATATCTGATACAGGTTTTAAAAATATCTTTTTGTTTTCATCACCCTTTTTCAATACATTAGTTAATCTTCTAATTTCTGACCTAACTAAACCAGTGGTACCAGGATCACTTTTCTTTTCCTTAGTTAAAGATACATTATATATATCTTGTATTACAGGATTATTTATTAGTAGTATAGATGTTTTAATTGGAACACTCAATGCTGTTAAATTTCCAACTAACCCTAAAGCTTCTCTATTTAAACCAAGTTTATAAACCAATCTTTCTTTAGCATCATCTGTTGCCATTGTAACTAAAGAAGATATTATATCTTGCTTTCTAGCGCCAAGCTTACTTCCAGGTAATCTCTCATTTAAATGTTCAAAAGTATCATATGTAATACCATTTAATTTAATTTTAAATTTAGAACTAGTAATGTCAATACCATATTCAGTTAAAAGACTAAGGTTTGTATTTGGAGAAACAATTGCTCCAATTGCAGCACCTTTATTTGCTTTAAATGCTTTTATTTTATCAAGTAAACTATCAACACTTGTATCACCTTCTTTACCACGCTCTTTAAAAAGTTCTAATCCAGAAATAGGATCCATTAATTCAGACAATACATCTTCAAGTATATCTAAACTTGCTGGAGTATATGAAATAGCAGGTTTACCATCAACAATTGATGCAACAGCATCATTCCCCATTAAGGCATACTTATAATCTAGTGTTTGATTGTTATAAGGAGCAGCATATGGCTCACCATATTCTTCTTTATATATTAAGTATTGTTCCTTTGTAATAGGTAAGTCTAACATTTGTAATGCAATAACACCATCTTTAGTAAGCATTCCTTTTTTAGTAGCTTCTTTATGTTCAGCATTAGTCAACGAGCTTTCAATTGAAGCTGCTTGATTATAATCTACATTTAAAGAAAGAGCGTCACTATAAGCACTACCCTTCTTATTTATTTTTAAATTTACATAGTTAATATATTCTTCATATTGAGCATCTTCAGTAGTAGCTTTACCATACTCAACAAATTTACCATTTTTTCTATACCACTCTTTGATTTGAGCAAATACCTTATCAACATCAAAATCTGCACCTGATATTTCAACAAGCTCTCTTGCAAACATACCAACAGAACCATAAATTGCTGGTAAAAAATCAACAAGTTTTACATTCATTGTAGAATGATTATCTTGAGATGGTATACGTATAGCAAACATTTTGCTAATTACATCTGGTATTGGTTGATTAGTATTTTCAATATACTGCATTACCTCAGCATGATGTGCCGGTGCCATACTTTCAATATATCTTTGTCCAGTTGGTTCACCATTAGAATCAAACTCCATAAGACCAGATCTTAATCTATCTAATACATAAACACCTTCAGCAGGTATATTATCATTAGTTAAATCATCAAGTTCTCTTACCTCAGGTTTATTTTTAAGTCTTGACCAAACATTATCTCTAGTAACTTCAGATCTTAATGGTATAACTTCACCATGTTCGCTTGTTTCAACACTAAATACTTTTCTATATATCTTACTCCCAAAGTCAGAAACTAATGTAAGAGTATGTCCTGGAATTTTTTCAGATAACACACCTTTACTCAGGTATGCTAAAAATAAAGTTTCAAACTTATTTATTGTAATTGGGTTATTTAAGTTATATTTTTGTTCACCATTTTTAGTACTAAAAAACTCTAATAAATTACTACTTGATTGTGATGCTTTTAATCCGCTTTGTGCAAAGTTTAAGAACGCAGTTAAATTACTTGTCATTTTACCAGACTTCTGTGATAAGTCTAATTCTTGCATTGCACCTTCAAAAGTAAAAATAAGATTTCTTTTATTTTTGAATTTTAATGTAACCCTTCTTGAAATAGCTTTATTATATTCAGATATAACTTGACCAATGTTCATTGATGTACCATCTGAATTTTTTAAACCTTTCACTACTGTACTATGATCTTGCTCAGAAGTAACTAAACTCTTAATTTGAGTTGCATCAATCACTTCCATCTTGTTAGATGGATTAGCTACTTGAAGCCCAAAGCTTTTAGCATCTAACATTGTAGCATCTTGTAAGAATTCATTTTCATCATTAAGCTCTGACAAAGATGTAACGTTTTGTTTAAGCATCTTGAATGCACTAAGTGGAGCTGCAATTGATATAGTATCATTCTCTTGCTCTTGTCTTTCAAGTTTAACTCTTAAGTTATGTAGAGCAACTCTGTTTTCTTTAGCAACCCAAACAGGTGGCATAAGGGGGTCAGTCTCAATATTATTTGATGTATAAGACGGAATAAGAACATGTGTAGACATCTTTATAAATGTAGTACCATCAAAGTAAACATGCTTTCTAGAATTCATCATTGCGCCATTGCTAGCATAACCATTCTTTCCAAAAACATCTTCTTCAGTTATTCTATCTCTAGTTTTAAAATCATTAGGGTCTTGATATTTTGAATCATCAATAAATCTTTGACCGTCATTTTCTAACTTATCAAGTAACACTGCTTGCATTGGCGTTAACATACCGTATCCAAACTCACTATATCTAAAACCTTTAGTGGTCATATATAATTGTGCATCTGCACTTTCAATATCTTTATTAGTAATAGAAGATTTCCCAATAGGTTCTTCTATTACATAAGCACTTACATTATCTAATACATGGTTTATACCATACTTAGGTGCAATAATTGAATTGTGTATGTTTGACGTTGCAGCATTTTGAGCCTTAGCTCTTTTTACAGCATCAATAGAATTCTTTAATGTAATAGCTTGATCACCTAAAAGTATCTCATTTAAAGATGTTGTATTAATCCAATCATTAAAGAAGATTTGTTTTAAGTTATAATTCTGATCATTCTTTAAGTTAAGTAATTCCTCAGCATTTTCAAATGAAGCGTCACTCTCATATCCATTTTTAATTATATTACTTAAACCATTCAATGCATTTATACTACCTAATTCATAAATAAAATCAGCATATGTTGAATCTAACACAGTGTTAAGTTCAGCCTTAAATTTGCTTTCATTCATATCTAGTTTAATCAATGCTTCATCAAAAGATATTCCATCTGAATTAGCAATGTTTTCTAATGCTTCTTTAGTTTCAACTTTAAGTAATGATGCGTTTGTATGTAACTTATATGCTCTATCTGTTTCATTTATGTTAAACCCAATCTTTGTTCCGTTTCCTAAAATACCTGCACCTCTCTCTGTACGTTCAGCTCTCTCTTTAAGTATACGGTTGTACTCTGTTTCAATACGGTTTTTAAATACATCAAGAACTTCATTAGTAATTTTAACTTTACCAGAATTACCTTTAACGTATTCCACCGCTTTAATTACCGGCATGTTTGCAGTATCTCCTGTATCAGAAGACTCCATTACTCTTATAAGTGATGGGGCCAAAGCAGATTCTTTAACTTCAGTTCCATCTTTAGTCTCAACTGAATACTCAACCTTTTCAACTTTACCAGATCTAGTATTAACTAAAGCAGTATATGAATTGATAAACGTTAAAGCAAATTCTTTTGGAGACATGCTACCATAACTAACTCTAGAAGAAACATTAGATATACTATCGTTGATCCCTTCTTTTTTATCATTGATTGTACCAACCGCAGTACCAGCAATTCTTGATACTTTGTGCATACCATCAACTGACATTTTAATAAATGCTTCATTATTAAGTAGGTGATTATTTTCTAGGTATTCATCTTCTTTAAGTCCTTCTAAGTAAGCAGGGCTATTTAACTTGTGCATTTGTTTTAGGTGGAATGTAGGCTTTTGATGAGCATACACTAATTCACCTTCAGCATTTCTGAACGTTGATAAACCTACTGATTCATCAAATGGTCCATTTTGAATTGCTAATCTTTTAAGTCTTGAGTTCATTCCAGAACTACCATCATCAAACAATAAACCTTTACCTTGTATAAGTTCTAACATTACAGTAATGTCAGTACGTGATATTGGGTTCTCATTCTTATTAGCATTTACTAATGCCTTCTGTCTTAGCGTTAAATCTTTACCTTCAATGTTTTTAATTAAACTGAATGAAATAAGTTGACCACTAAGTTTAATACCTGTATATTTAAAAAGATCTTTTGAATAATTTTCAGAATCTATAGTTAATTTCTCATCTGTTATCTTACCGCCATCTATTGAAATAGTATTATCTAGTTCATTTACAACTGGTAAATCAGATTGAAATCTATCAAGAAATGATTCCATGCTATTCTTAAAGTCCTTATTTGCTTTAATTTTTTTATGTGCTTGATTCCAAGCTTGAGACCATCTATCCATTTGAGAATTAATATCATCTCTATTAGCTGCAGAATACATAAGTATCTTATCTGATACCGGATCTCTATGTGTAAACAAATAACCCGTTCTAAAGTTTTCAAATGTATTTACAAATGATTGAAACAAAAATGGATCACCTAGCTCAAGAGGTAAAGCTTCATCAGATAAAAGTGAATCTTCAGAAACACCAATGTCATTTAAAAATTTACTTACAACAGCTCCTGTTTGAATATTCTGTTGACCAAAGAAGTACATGTTCTGTAACATTGCTTTTGGATCATCAATATTCTTTACAGATTTTAATAGTCCATTATACACTTCATTAAAGTTTACTGGAACAATTAACCTTTCTTTTATTACATTACCTTCTTCATCCTCTTTAACAGTTAAGAATTCATTTCCAAAGAAATCTTGATCTGTAATTGAAGTTGTTGCAATATATGCTCTAATCATCTTAGGTGTAGATTGTACACCTCCAATTTGTGATGCGTCAGTATTCCACTGATCAACACCTCTTAGGCCTGACTCTTTTTCAAAGTACTCTTCATTGTATGCATCTTCTTCAACTTGAGTATCAATTACGTTTAAGTAATCATAAACTGAACTTTTAATATTATCATAGTAGTCAGTAAACGCAAGAGAAACATCTTCCAATAATTCTATTATTTCATAACCCTTATCTTTATATCTAGGTGCTTCATAATCATACAGTTTATAAAAATCAATAAGTACATCATCAAGAATAGTACTTCTTAATAATGTAGGGTCAGTGTTTTTTGTAACTCTATCAAGATATGTTGCAGCCATACTTTGAACCATTTGGTTTGCAAAATTATCATCTAAGTAAAAGAAACCATTTCTAATATTAGTTTTAGCTTTACCTTCTGAATCTGTAACTACATCACCATCTACATCTTTTATATCTGTTTTTTCTTCTAAATTGTAATAAGGTAATAAAGCATTAGCTTCAGTAACCCCATTTTGATTTGTAAATTGATTTACAGTTGAACTTGAATTACGGTACTTTCCAGCATCTATGTTTTCAAACAATGTAAGAAGCTCTGTTTTATTATAAGAAGTAAAAACAGAAGTAATCCAATCTAGTATTCTTGTGAATAAAGATTTAACTTCAGAAGAAGTCTTAGTACTTCTAGGATCTGATTTAAATTTCTCAAACTCATCAGCTAAATATTCCTCATAGTATTCTTGCTCTAATCTAGACTCACTCATATTGGTATATGTGTCAGCAGAGTTTCTGAATTTCTCAAGTTCTTTTTTAAAGTTTTTACCTTCAGCTCTAAGCTTGGCTCTAACTTCTTTTTTAGCAGTCTTTAAATATTTATTTATTTCTGCATCACTAAGTAGCATTCTGAATACACCGTGAAAAGCTTCATGGTATCTGAATGGAGATTTAGCACCTGTATATATTGTACCTGCAATTGTTCTTCCTCCAGCAATATCATTCATGTCTAAAACAAAAGCACCAATTCTTACACCACCTGCTTTTAAGTTGTTACCTAATAAGGCAATATCTTTAATTGAGATTGAACTAGGTAAGTTTCTAACAGCCCAAGCAGTAAATATTGAAATATCTTCTGCATCTTTATTTTTAAAAGTTGGTAAAATTTTATTAGCATTAGTCTTTTTCTGTGCTTCGTTTCTAGCTTCTTTTAACTTTTGATATTCAACACTACCATTTAATGCTCTTAGATCATCACCCTTTGCTAAACCTTCAACCAACTTATCCTTTAAAGCAGAAAGTTCATTGTTTATTTTTGATAATTCAGTTTTAGTAGTAATAGTTGCACTTGATGCTTCAACATCAGATACTGTAGCTGCAGTTGGTGCAGTCACTCTTTTACCTAATGAATCCTTTAATAAATCAGCAATGTCACTATTTTCTAAGTACACACCGTCCTTACCAAAGTTAGCTTTATTAAACTTTTCCATAGTGTCTAATGCAATGTCCATCAATGGTCTACCATGCATTTTACCACTTAAATCTAACAACCTACTAACCTTACTTCCATTAGAAGCAGAAACTCTATCAATAATACCATACTCATAAGTAAGTCTTTCAACTCTACCTTTTTCATAATCAACAATATCTGAAGATACAAAATCACCTAAGTAATCTTCTATAGCCTCTTGATCATTAGTATTCAATAAACTGGTAATCTCTTTATTTGTATATTCTTTTATAACATCTACACTTTCTAAAGCTGATTCTTCCTCACTACTTTGTTGTGTTGGTGTAGAGTTAGTTTCAGCTAATAAAGATGTAATAATATCTTTTCTTAAATTAGCATCCTTATTAAAGACTATATATTCTCCTGCTACATCACCATCTACGTTTATAAAAGTAGCATCTATCACTTCATATCCTTCCTTTCTAAGTTTATCTATATTTTCTTTATTATTAGTAAAATCCAGCTCTCTATAAGCTTGTCCATTTTGTTGTTTTAATCCTATACTATCTAAGTGTTCTGAAACTTTAAATAGTTTTGAAGGGTTTACATCAATTGTTTTTTTATACATTGTGTAATCTCCACTCATTCCACCAAAACCCTTAGCATATTTTTCACTTGGTGCATAATGAGTAGAATCATGATGTTCTCCAACTTCTTTACCTTCTCTAAATAAATTTAAAGATATTTTATTTTTTGTATGATTATCTAATATAATTTGCTTTTGGTCTTTAGGTATTTGAAGTTCTGTTAAAATTTTACTTAAATCCCAACCATTCTTTTCTCCTTTTTCAAAGACTTGCTTTGCTTTATCCGTAGATAATATATCTATAGCTTCTACTTCACTACTTTGTTGTGTTGTACTTTCTGTAGTTAATGCTGGACCTTTTGGAATAGCATTCCCTTCAGCATCTGTGAAATTTTCAGTTGGAGTAACAACCCCAGCTGTAGTTTTAGAAACACCTGCTATTGCGTTTAGATTCTTTGCAGCATCTTTAAGACCTGAATCAGCAAATAAATTGATGCGTCCTGGTTGTTGTATTTTTTGAATAACCTGTGTTGTCATTCCTAATGCTAACGTATTAGCAGAAGCATCTTTTGCAATGTCTACTCTAAAACTAGACTTTGTTATTTTAATCTTTAAATCATCAACCTTTCCTTCCTTATTAAATCTATCAAATAACAGAGCCATTGCTGAAGATGTAGATTCAGAATCAGCTATTTCTTTAACAGTTAAACGGGTTGTAAGAACTTTACCAACACCTGCGTCACCTTTTTTACCTAACTTAAATAATTGTAATTCAAGTCTACCCCAAGGTGATACTTGCATTGATACATTATAACCAGGAGCAGCAAATATATAATGAGCATTTTCATTTTCATTTTTACTAAATTCCCTTAATTCTTTTAACTCTTCTGTTCCTTTTTCTAAACCTTTGTTTCCTTCTTTTTGTTGACTTGCAACTTTTTTAGCTTTTACAATAAAGTTTTCAAAAAGAACATCAGCTCTATTACCAACGTTCTCAATATCTTTTGGTTTTACTTCTAAAACATTCTCAAGAGCTTTTGATTTAACAACAACTAATGCATATTTACCTGTTGGTAATAAAACCACAGCCTTATAAGCATCTGATCCACCTTGCAACTCATTGTATATATTTTGCTCTCTTAAATCAGCTTCAACCTTTTTTAGTAAAGCTTGTCTTGCATCACCTTTAAGATTTGTAACAGGAACTTTTGTTCTAACACCATCACTAATAAGAAGTCTATATACTAAGTAGTTACCAAATTCATCAACACTACCTTTATTTTCTATTTGTGAAAGCATTTTACTTGGACCTTCATTATCATACGATGTTTTACCAGGTGTAAGTCTGAATGAAATAACCTTTGATAAATCATCTTTTGATAAATCAGAAAAAGACATAATAGTTTCTCCACCATTATACTCTAAGTTAAGACCATCTAGTCTAGATATTAAAACACTATTTGTTGCAAAATTATCATTTGCTAATTCAGCAAGTTCTTTAGGTGTTTGTTTATTCTTTAAATGATCAGGTGTTCTAAATAAATTATTAATTTGTTTAGCTGTAAAGTTTGATGGGTCAATTTGTTTCTTGTTGACATCTTCAAATATAAAGTTATCAGTATTTATAAAAGCAAATATACCATCTTCTCTTGTGATACCATCATAAGCTTTATTTTTTAATACACCATCTACTTTAGTTTTTAACGCTCTACCTTCTGGAGTACTCTCATTAATTCTAAATCCAATTTTATATTTTGATCTTACTTTAATTATTTGAGTATTCTCTTCTAATTCTATATTTTGATCTTTGTATTTATAATTACCTTTAGATTTAACATCTGCATCTGGATCTCTATCAAGTGTAATTACAAGTTCTAAAGACTCCATATCTTTTACACTCAATGTTGATACTATAGTATTGTATCTATCAATACCATTAACATAAGGGTCATTTGAGTACTGTATTCCATAAGGTGTAATAGGTTCAGAAACGTTTAATCTAGATACACTTTCTGGTAAATTTTTAGATGCTGTTTTAACATCTTGCTTAGTATATTCACCAGCAAATTCACGCTCTATAACATTTATTGAAATTGCATCTTTTTCATCACGCTTCATAGTAGGTGTAAGATCTTCTGATCTAATAAGCTTTACTCCATCTTCAGAAGGATTATCTTCTGAATAGTTTAAAACCATATGCTTTACTCCGTCAGCATCATATACAATTGTACCATGGTTTAATGTTTCACCTGCAAATTCAAATGATTCATTAACACCAGTCTCTCTTTCAAACTTAGCAATTAAGTTTTGAGCTTCTTTAAGTGTATTGAATGAATTTAAATCTTCATTATATCTATCTAATAATTCAAAGCTAACTTCATCTTTAGTTTTTCCTTCAAGTATTGCATACACATAACCTTTAGTTCCATCAGCATTAAGTACATGGTCTTTAGTTACAATAAAGTTTTTTGAAGTATACACTATACTTGATCCTTCATGCGTATCTCCTTTTTCAAGAACTTCACTTTGACCTGTTATATCTCTAACATTAACTTCTAATTTTTCTAATATCTCATCAACATAGTTATTTGTAGCACCTTCATCAGATAATAACCATTTTATAAACTTAACATCATCAAGTTTTTCTAATTCTGTAAGAGGTTTATTCTCATTTAAAAGCATATCATTAGCAACCCACACTTGTCTAAGCTTATTAAAGGCTATTCTAAAGTTTTTTGCTTGTGTAGTTTCTAACCATTTTGAATACTCCAAAGGAATATTATTTTTATCAACCTCTGAACGTGTATACTTATTATAAAGTTTTAATAATAACTCTTTATATTTATCAGATGTAGATGGTTCAATATTCTCTATGTGCTCAACATCCCCTATAATCTCTTCAACGTCAGCATTAACTTCAGTATCAACTTTAGTATCAACATCAGCCTTTTCACTTTCATTTTCTTTTATACCATCATAAACACTTATGATACCCATTGCTAAATCAAACTTAGGTTTATTATATAAAGCTGATATTTCACCATCAGCATCATAGAATTTTGTAAGAACACTACTATTTCCAGTCTCTAAAAATACTCTTAATTGTTCTGGGTCAGGAGTAATTTCTACACCTTCGGCAGCAAGTTGATTTAATAAATTATTTTTATTAACAACGTTTATATATTTAGCTATTGAGGCTCTATTTATTTTTGAATAGTTTTTAAAGATTGATTTATTTATCTCAGCTTGTCTAAGGTATATCTCATCAAATCTTTTTGGGTTATTTAAAAGTTCAATAGTTCTATAGTACAATTTAGCTCTACCTTTTAAAGCATTATGATCTGACATCTTTTTTAGAACCTCATCAATAGCACCTTCATTTACAAATGAATTGTTTGAGTCTGCTAATAACTGAACATATGTTTTAAATGCACCTTTAAGTTTGTTTATGTATTTTTTTCTTTTATCAAATGAATGATTTTTAGTTTGATTCTTTGGATCCTCAATTATATCTAAGTAACCTTTTAATGCATCAAACTTACTCTTCTTCTTTTTAAGAAGTTTTTTATCAGAAGCATCATCAAGTGTTAACCCTATAATTTCAGTATTTAAAATTACTAATTCATTATTTATATCTTCAGGACTTAATAATACTGTTAAGTCAGTTGCAGCCATACCCTTAAAAATTGGATCAGATGCTAAACCTTCTTTTATGCTATCATATCTTTCAACAGCTCTGTTAAATCCATCTTTAGTAAACATCTTAAGATATCTAATATGCTCCCATGCCATAGCTTTATGAGATGCCTCTTGGAATTCTCTTGAACCAAATTCAAATTGACTTGGGTCATTCGGGTTTGGATTTTTATCCTTATCAGCATTATAGTTTTCCTCCATAATACCAATCTGGTTTATAGTATGGTTAATGCTTTCTCTATATTTACCACTTTTAACATCCTTATTACCAGGCATTGTATCCAATAAATCCTTATCAGAAAGTTTTAAAATATCTTTTAAGTAATTTTCATATTCTCTTGCACCACCTGTTTCAAGAATAGTATGTATCTGTTGAAATTTAGCTAAATCAGTTTCATCAATAAATCCAAATAGATCTCCATTAAATGCAGCATTCTTTTTTTCACCAGAAATTTGCTTTTGAATTAAGAATTTATATTTCTGTTCATTAAATAAAGACTTTGGATCTTTTGCTAAAGGATTGGCTCCTTCATTATATGTCTTAATAACTTCAGTAATTAACTTTTCTTGGTTTTGCTTTTGTTCAACTATTGCTGCTTTAGCTTCTTTACCAAACCAACCTTTTGACTTAGCAATATCATATACTGCTGGGCCACCTTGAAAAACTAATTTCTGTGGTCCTTGTAATAAACCACCCATTAAAAATCCAGACATGAATGTCTCAAGACCTTGTGCTCCAAGCTGAGAATCAACAGCTGAACTTATTGATTGTTTATATAAGTCAATTCCTCCTGATAATGGATCTTCCATTAAATTCGAGTAATAATGATTTGTTCCTGCTGATATTGCTTCTTGACCAACTTCTTGTATACCTTCAGCAAAATTAGCAGCAAAGTATCTTAAGCTTGCTCCAGCTAATTTTGATGTGTTTCCTTTTACACCTAAAGATTTAGTACGTTTAACAAGACCTTTAAATCCTGTACCAACATCTTGAAATACATCTTCTGCAAATTCACCTGCCGCATTCCTTACGCTTTTACTTCTAATAATTCTTTTACTTACAGAACTCATATTATCAGTCATCATCCTCTTGAATGATTTATTGAAACCACCAAAAGCATTTGCAAATACAATCTTATTACTTAAGAAGATTAAAGGTGCATTCAACATTAATGATGTAAACGCAGCTCTATCAGCATTATCTTTTATTGCAACCATCTGTTCCGGTGTAACATCAAGACCGTTGTTTTTTCTTTTCTGTATTCTTATACCATCTTTAATTCTTTCATTATATGTAGTACCTGCTTCAAGTTTAGATTCAGATAAACCATGGTTCATCTCTCTAATATCTTTGTAAAAAGCACCAAACGTATTTGATTTTTTTGCTACATTACCAATATTCTGAGCAGTATTTTTAGCTGTCTTAAGGCTTTTTATTGCAGCAACTGTCTGTGGTAAAAATACTTTTGTAACACCAGTACCTATACCGTTCATTACATTATACATATCTTTAGCAGCATCAATGTTTTTCATCTGCCTAACCATATCATAACTATGCTTTATAGCTCTTCCACCCGCTGTAGCTTTTGTAATTCCTGTAGCTAATCTTTTAATGTTTGCTGCCGTTCGTGCACCAAAACCAAGAACACTTGCTCCACCTGTTGGTAGAGCCGTTGCAGCTGCAGCAGCAGCCATTACAAGTTCTTCAACAGCAATACTTGAAATCATACCAACAGTATACGCTGAGTTTAATACAAAATTATTTGCCCATCCAAATGCACCGCCTCTTGATGAACTACCAATTGCCATTGCATCATCCATTTCAGTAGCTGATGTTACATCTGGTGCAAGAGGGTTTCCTGAAAAAACATCAGCCATTGATCTATAAGTACTCATAAAACCTGTACCAACTAAACCTGTAAATTGATCCCAAGATCTAGCGGCATCATCATATATAGATGAATTATTATTATAATATTCTTCATTATTTGCATAGGGAGAAAACCCTAAATCAGCAAATTTAGGATGGGAATAATATCTCATAAATTCATTACTCCTCATACTTGAAACTACAGGCGCTATAGGGTTATGCCCCGCAGCAGTTTTTTCTTTACCACCATAATAGTCATCAGCAATTGTTCTTTTAAATCCGCCTGGAGTACCAGGAACTGTGCTGGGATTTTGTTGTAATAGAGGATCAAATGTACCTGTTGCAAGTGTAGGTCTATCTACAGCTAAGTTACCAAGTGCTGGTACACCATATCTATTAACATCTTCTTTATATAATTCAAGTTGTTGTATATGTGCAACGTCAACTGTATCAATATATGCATCATACTCAGGAGTATTGAACATTTCCTCAATTGGTATGAATGGTAAGTCTTTTGCTATAACAACTGGTTCAGATTGATTTCTACTAATTTGTTGATTCAATACTGTATTTTCTGATTGTTCGTTCATTTGTTGGTGGTAGTTAATTAACTTTATTTTCTTTTGTTTTGCTCTCCTCTATTTAATGCTTCAGCTTTCTCTCTCTCTAAACTATTAGATAAAGCTTTATCTAAAATTAATTTATTTTGAGTTGATTCTGCATAATCTAATATACCAAAATCTTTATTCTTTACCTCTATATGTTCTGATACTAAATCAGATTTAGTATAATTACCTGTAGACCCATCATAATTATAATATGATGTATTTCTTGTAAAGCTATATTTTGAATTTCTTATATATGTAATCTTAGCAATAGGGTTTCCTTTTGAATCAACCTTATTAAATGTTTTTGTATCATTTTCAGTTGATAATATTTGAGAATGTAAGACGCTTGATCCTGGAGCACTTCTTGCTTTTGAGATAGGACTTATATCGTTTGCTTGTTTAAATATCATTTTAAACCCATCTGCATACTTAAGTATAGCAGCTCCTTCCTCTTTTGAAAAATTAGCAGCTTTAGCTTTTAACCAACCATTATCAGGTTCAACTATAAATGCAGCAGTAGATTTATTTGCATCATCCAGTTCACCATATGTATTTGCATAATATATTTTTGCATTTGGCATACCCTTTAAAGTATTAGATGTAGTAGGTTGTGTTGCGTAATTTTTAACATCACTTACCCACATATCAAAAATTCTTTCTGCCATTGGGTCATTTGTTAAAAATTCTTCTTCAGCACCAGCTGGTAAGAACATAGGGTGTTCACCTAATGCAATTGAAGCTGTATGCTGATTTATAAGATCTGCAGCATACTGTCTTCCCGCAGATTCCATATCAGTATCCTTTACATTAAAGTGTGCATCACGAATTGGATTAAGAATTATATCACCACTCTCATCAACTTCACCAGAACGAAGAGCATTATATGATGCTTTAGAATTAGGTTCTTTTAAAAGACTTGTGTTAAATGCTGTGTATTGTTTAGAATAATATTGCTTTGCTTCTGCTGTAACTGCTCTTTCATCAATAGCGTATGCCCTTTCTTGTGTATTACGATCAAGTAAATGCTTACCTGTTTTTCTCCAGTATTCATTTATTTCTGCTTCATTTGCTTCCTTTCCTGATGCATCCTTCCATACTTTATGTCCAGGTCCTGTACCATATCCAAAGTCACCAGGTTCACCTGCATACTCAACTTTTGGTATCATGTAATCTTTTTCACCAGTACCTGCATCAAGCCCAGATTGATCATAGTTAGTTAACTTATGCTCTTCGGCCAGTTTGATAGCTAATTTAACGTAGTCAGCTTCTTTTATTAAAAGACCATTGTCACCTATTATATCAGGCATACCCGCATTAGCAAGACCTGTTGTATTAACATCATTACTTAACAACTTTGTTTTATTATATGTAGCTCTATGACTTTCCTTAACTGTTTCAAATAAAAGTGAATTTGCATTTCTTTTATTCTCAGAACGAAAGAAGTCACCCCTAAGCCCAATCCAAGCCTCACCATTTAAATTTGGGTATTCTTTTTTTAATTTAGCAGTTCCGTTTTTTCCAACAGGAGTTATAACATCATATCTTTCTTTAAATAATCTGTTTATATCTTTTTTATGAATTAAGTTACCGCCCTCATCTCTATCTGATAATGCGTTTATCAATGTCTCTTGATTACCTGTAACATCTTCACCATTAACATTTATAGTCCATTGATTAGTTTCAACACCGTTGACAACATCACCATTTGGATTTAAAGCAGTCAATGATCTAATTATTAAACCAACATCTCCTGAATCAGATATATTAACATCTTTAGCATATATTTTATTTTGTTGTGATGCAAAATCATATGTATCAGATATTTCATCACCTTCTTCATTTAATGGATACTCATTACTATGAGGATCCGTGATGTCTTCACCAGCTCTTCTTGAAGCTTCCTTTAATGGATCATAAGGATTTGCTGCTTCAATTTCAGCATCTGAAATTTCCTTATTGTTAGCATGTCTTATGCTCTCCATTTCACGTCTATTACGTTGTTTAACCCTCTCCATTGAGTACTGATTAATCTCTTTTGTAGATTCAAAACCTCTCATGCTAAATGCTTGAGCTGCTTCCTTCATATCTGAATCAATGGTTGTCATCATAAATGCTTGATACGCTCTATTTAAAGTTGTTTCTAGATCATTAGAAGGTGTGTTAATAACTGTTTTTATATCTCTACTATTTTCTAATGCAAGTTTTGTAGCTTCATAGGCACTTAACTGCTCCTTCATTGCCTTATCATCATCTGAACCAGGAATAATACCAGTAGACTCTTTAAAGTTTCCCCATCTTACATTGATATTTTGTAAATCATTTAGTTCTATAACTTCATCTTTAAGTCTTAATTCATTATTCTCAGAAATTCTATCCAAGGTTTCTTGTGCCCATGCTGATTGACCTTCTTCAGTAGATGTAAATTTACCATCCTTTATCCCTGCCGCAGCAAAATCTCTACCTAACACATATGCTTTAGTTTGGTATGCTTGTCTAACTCTCTCATCAGAAGCTAATGTTTTTCTTAAAATTTGTAATGCAGGACCTGTAACTAAATCTCCATTTTTTTGAGTAACAATCCAATCAGTATTAACTGATCCATTAGAGTTATATGATGGAACCTCCATCTTCATTGTTAATGGTGGCTCTTGTTCTGCAAGTATTTTTTGTGATAATTTAAATAAATTAACATTTGGTACATACTTATACATTCTAGAATCTACAGCCTCTTCAGCATCCATATTTATGAAGTCTTCCATTCTATATTGTAAGGCTGTAACACCATCTCTCCAATATTGATCTCGTACATCCATACTAGGAGAAGCAAGTAAACGATCTGCGTAACCCATTTGTTTCTTATAGTTTGCAGTCTTAACCATATCTTTAACAATCAACTTGTCTTCAAAGAATGGTGCAAAAACAGCCTTAGCTGCTTGAGCATTTTGAGCTAAAGATAAGTCCATACCTGAAATCTTCTCAATAGAAGGTGCTAGGTTGCTAACATATTGCTCTCTTTGCTCATTTGTATCTGTCCTTGACATGTCTGCGTATACAACTTTGTTATATACATCATTAGTTGCTTGCCAATTACTATTATATTTATCCTGTCTTACATCAAGAACCGCTGACAAGAACTTATAGTCTGGTGTAAACGGTTTGATGTCCGGTAAATATGCTTCTGATCCTGGTACGTATGTTGCCATAATGTAAAATTACTAATATTTATTAAGTTTAACAAGTTAAGTGATAACACTTTTAAAGTTTAATTACCCATCTTACCTGTATAGAATGGAACAGCCATTCTTTTTATTTCTTTTCCTGTCTTTGCACCTACTCTTCCGGTTTGACCCATGTTTGCAGAAAGCGATTGCTGAAATTTATTTTGACCAGATCCACTTGAAGCACCATACACATCTTGATTATATGCATCCCACAAACCTTTATTAAATTCTGTAGTATTTGAGTTTTTTTGAAATTCAGATATTCTATTCCAAAATTGTTCAGATTTATCTCCTGGATTACCAACCTTTTCAAGACCTCTAGGGTTTGTCATGCTTATAAGACCCCCTGTTGTAGGGTCAATTGCCATATTATCAAACGTACTATTTAGGTTAGCTGTGTTAGCTCTATTAGTTAATGCAGCATTTTGTAATTTAGCATTCTGACCAACTCTCCAATTCTTAAAGTTATCATGAGCTTGTAAAACTTTTTGAGTTCCATCATAAACACCAACTTGTCTTTTTGCATTTTCTGAATTGATTGCCATATCAGATTGAGCTTGCACTACACCATACCTATTTGCTATATCAACATTGTTAGTATTAATTCTATTGATTGCTTTAGCATTTGCATCCAGGGTTTGACCTTGAACACCTGAATTAGCAATAGCATGTGGTCCACCTGCTGCACCTAATGCTTGTGCAATACCATTTGCATCTGAACTATTAGAATTAACCACACCTCTCCAATCATCAAATGTAGGAGCTAACTGAACCTTCTCTGCATCCGGTGCCCATGGTAAATATAAATTATCATCCACCTGACCTAATGCAGCTAAATTATTTTGATCTTGTAACCACCATTCTGGCTTAGGTTGTTGATACTCTTCAAGGTCTCCAACAGGTATATCATCTTTAGGTGTAGATTCACCATAAGTAGATTCATCAGAAAAGTTATCCTTCTTTGTAAGTCTTGGTGCATTAAAAGTATGTAACCCATATAATCCATCAAAACCTGTTCCATTAGCACTATTGCCTTCAAACCAAGGTACATAATCTATACCTGTATCTTTTGCATTTTGCTTTCTTTGTATTGCAATTTCTTTTTGAAAATATCTTGTTTGATCTTCAGGCATATCCCAATTCCACGTTTTACCTGATGTTTCTTCCCAAGAATCCATCTTATCTCCCCATCTTCTTTTTAAATCAGCTCTTGCTTCAGGAGTTTGAATATCATCTGAACCATATGTTCCTGGACTATCTGTTGAATTTTGAGATTTAGGCCTTGTATTATCTCCAGAGTAAAGACCTCTATCAACATAATATTCTGAATCTTCATCCAATGCTTTATTTTGACCTTGTACATTTTTATTACTAACATACATTGATCCAGAACCTTTTAGGTTTGCAGCTTGTTTTCTATCATTAGAATTATTAAACTGCTTTCCTTCTCTATTTATAGTAGCTTTTGTTTTCCCATTAGGTAACGTTGTATATGTTAATGTAGCACCTTTCTTTAATTCAGGAAGCCATTTATTCCATGTTTCAGCAGGAACACCTGGATTTTCAAATTCATCATCGGCACCGCTTCCACCTGTGTTACCGGTTCCTGTTTGAGCTTTTCTAAGACGGCTTTCACCACCAAATCTTGCTAAAACAGCACTATCTAATTCCAGACCTTGCGCTTGCTCTTGGTGTTGTGCACCATCCATCATAGAACCATCAGGCATTTGATGCTGAGGTTGTTGACCTTGTTGCATTTGACCTTGCTGATCTACTTGAGCCATCATTTGTTGAAGCATCATCATCTGTTCTTGTTGTTCAGGTGGTAATGCTGCCATTGCTCTCATTTGTGCTTCTTGCATAGTTATTTCTTCCATCTTTGCTGTAAATTCAATTGGATCAATTCCTTGTTGTACTAAGTATGGATGTGACGCTAATGGTACACCATCTTCAAATTTCTTTTTTGATTCTTGTCCAAATGCAACTTTAGATAAACCCATCATATTCTTCTTTAACATTAACTCAGCTGTAGTAGCTTGAATCTTATCTGCATAAGGAGATTGTAAATCTGCATAGTGCTTATTTAGTTGATACTTCTTAGATAACTTAGCAGGAGTCATTTTCTTTTTGGTATTAACACCATACTCTGCAAGTTCCTCTTTAGTAAACTTCATTTTATCTGTATCAGAATATATAAATGATTGTTCTGGTAAAAACATTGGAACTCCACCCTTAGAGTGTCTAGGTCCTGTAATATTATATAAACCAAATGTACCATCATTAGTTAAATCTGTTAATACAGTTTCTCCACCTTCTGCTTCTATATTAGCATTCTCTCTGGGTACACCAGATAAGCTATACCTTACTGATGCATCATCTGAATCATTAAAGTTATTATTGCTATAGTAGTCTTGTGGAGTTGAGACCAAACCATAGTTTGATTGATCTCCTGTTTGTAAGTCACCACCATCTCTCATGTACTTGTCTTCAACAACTTTGCCGTTAACAACTTTAAATCCTTTTGGTAATTTATTTATTTTAATTTTTGCCATGATTATAGTATTTCAATATCAGCTCCCGCTGCAATTAATTTTGCTAATAATGTAGAGTCAACATCTATTGTTCCACTACCAATTTCCTTACCTGATTTAGCTATACCCCAATTGGTACGTACAGTTCTTTGTCCTTCTCTACCAAATGTTCCATTACCCCAAGCACCATTCTTTAAAAATGGATCTTCATTAATTGCATATAGATTATCTGCAAGAACACCCTCTCTATTATCTAGTATGGCATCATTAACTTTTTTATCCATAAACCAGTTATTAGCAACTCCAGCACCTGCTACTGCAAATTCTGAAATATCACCATATACTTTAGCGCCTCTACTATCCATAAATCTATCTAGACCACCTTGAAGTTTATTAGTTCTTGTAACATCAGGTTCGTTATAATTAGATTGTGGAACAGGTTGTTGCGTTTTCATATTAAATGATTGAGGAACAGGTTGAATGCTCCTTGGTTTCATTTTAGTCAATGGTGTTGATGGTTGGTTAGATGGACCATTAGCTGTAACTGTAACAGGTGGTAAAGTTGTACCACCAATTGTTGAGTTATTTAAATAAGGTGAAAATGGTTCAACATCACTCTCCTCAATTGGACCGTACATTCCTTTACCAACTTGAGCTTTAGGTAAAGACCCTCCATGCTTATATGTTTTATACATACCGCTATTTTGCCCAACAAGATTTTGCAAGAATGTGCTTTGTTGAGGTGGCAATAATGATTGAACTGGTGCCGGATCATATGTATTACGTCCCATCATGGTATCATAATAATAAGGGTTATCTTCTGCAGTTGCATATGATGTTGCCTCACCATTAGGTCCAATACCTAAAGTAACTCCTTCAGGATCATCAGCTGTTCCTGCTATCATGCTTCTTGTATCTTGATCTACATTATTAAAGTAGTTTAAGTTCTCACCTGCAAGTACAGGATTAGCTTCTCTTCTAACTTTACCTTTTCTAGATACATCTTCTCCGTAGATATCCATATCAATAGGTCTACTAGAGATAATAGAATCATATTCTCCAGTTTCAGTATTAAAGTTAACCCTGGAGTTTTCATTAACATCATTCGTGTATGTTTTTAAATCTCTTAACTTTTTAGGATCAACCATCTTAGATGCATCAAACAAATCTCGGTTATCAAAACCATATTCATTAGGATCGTTTATATCTAAGTCTACTTCATAATTGTAATAATTACCTTTGTTTTGTTTTTGAAGTGCACCCTTTCTTTTCCAATCTCTAAATGTACCGGTCTTTGTACCGTTTGCATCTTCTTCATTACCAAAGAAAGTATCAGCACCATCTTTTAAAAGTGTTGCTACTTGACCTATATTAAAATTATCATTTGATTCAAATGCTACAGGATTAATATAATTTGGAGACCTTGTAAGTACATCATCTCTTTGAACTACATTATTTATATAAGCTGAAGATCTTCCATCAGTCTCTCTTCCTCCTTTTGCCATTGGCATCTGTTCAGAACCCGCTTCTTCTTGAGCTTGATCTTCTTGAGCTTGAGTTTCTATTTCTTGATTTCTAGCAATCTCTTGAGGATCAGCAGTTTGTTCTGCAGTTGTTGGTGCTGCAGGTGGTTCTGATTGTTTCTGAACCTCTTCAAACAAAGCTATAATATCAACCTCCTGGTAACCAGCAGTCAATAATGCTTGAGCAATAACTTCTTGATCAACTTCTTGACTAACTAAACTCATTACTACTTCAACAGGATCACCCCCATCATTAATAGATGTTGTAATAAATTCTGTAATTTGCTGAATAGCTGGATCTACAGTTGGATCTACAGTTTGTGCTTGTGCTTGTCCTCCCATTTGTTTTAAACTTAAATTGTTTACTTTCACGACATTGATTTTATATTAATAATATACAAATAAATCAAGAGATTTACTAATTTTTAAGGTTTAACATTAACCTGCAATGTATGTTAGTACATAATTTGCAGGAGTCATACCCATTACTTTTGAATCTTTATAATGCATTCTATTTAATTTATCATAAACTTTCATACCTTTCTTTTCCATAGATGTTCCATTATAAATACCATTAATGTAATTTTTATATATCACATTGCTATCTGTTTCACCACCTTTTTTAAATCCGTAAAGCTCCAGATATTTTTTATTATCCGCATTTTCAATAGCTTTAGTATAATCTTTTTCAAAACCCTCATCCGAACTCAATAAAATTTTATTAATATAATCTCTAGTTTCTTTTGGTAAATCGTTAGTCCAATCAAGTGAGTTATATATATCAGCACCAGCTTTTTTTTGTTTAGTCAAATACTTTTCAACATGCCCTCTGCCCCAATTATATGAAGCTAAAGTTTTTGCTATTCTTACTTGATCTAATTGATTTGGTTTATCTATAAAAGATGCGTTATATAAATTTTCCATTGCGTATCTTTGAACATCAACGGCATCCTGCATATTAAATGGATTAATAACTCTATCCTTATATACTTTATTATAATCAGATATTACAGCTTTTCCAATTTGTGTTAAACCTTTATATCCTGCTGGTGATTCTGCACTAGGGTTAAATGTAGACTCTTTGTATGCTTGTTTCATTAAAAGATCATTTGTTAAACCATTCTTTTTATTAGAATCAATCTGTGTACTTTTAACAATTTTCTTTGCACCAACTAAGTTAATGTTTTGATTTAACTTTAATGAATTAATATTTATACCCGGATTCAATCTTGTAAGCTCTTCTTTTGATATATTATTTTTATTAGCAATACCATAAAACGTATCTCCTGATTTAACTTTATATTCTCCATTACCAGTTTGTGCTTTAGGTATACCGCCACCTCTTTTAAATTGCTCAGTATTTTTTTCACCATTAAATGATGCAGCTCCAATAGTTGCTGGAACAGCTGCAGGAAGGAACTTAATAATATAACGTTTTACATTATGAGGTGTGCTTGCTTTAAAGAATTTACGACCAAAATCTTTCTCTATAATTTTTAATAATTTATCAGCTGTTTTATCATCTATATCTCGTAGCCAATCTAATGAATAATCTTCAGTTTTTAAGACTTCTCTATGCATCTTCGCTTTTGCAGCCATAAGTTCAGAATGAAGTTCATGTGGGGATGCTAACCATTTATAAGATTCATCATGAATTTTTTTCAATTCTTCTGGAAAGTTCTTAATAAGTGTACGCTCAGTTATGATACCATCTGCAATTGCCTTTTTACGAGCAATCCCATACGTAGGGTTTATTTCAACCATTGCATTCTTCACATACTCACCTAATTTTGTATTATCATTAGCTTGATAATAAGCCCCTGTTTTAGGATCATATTTAGTAATTACTTTATTCCATTCTCCTTTATGAAATTGAGGTTTTATTTTTTGCATAGTATGCGCCCCTTCATGTACAGCAACCTTCATAATATCATCTCCATGATTATAGTGCCTGCCATTATTTCGTAAAGTAATGCTTCCATCATCTGTATTAACACCATTGATCCTTCCTTTATTTTCTTTAATATAAAGTGCATCTTCTTTAGAAATAGCTTTAAACTCACCATTAATAACTTTCATATTACTAATACCATCATCATTAACTAGGGAATTTATTTTATTTTTATATTCGGCAAGAGGGTTATGTACTCTAGGGGTTACATTCCTAAAAGCCTCCTTATTAATTGATGTGGGATCAGAGTTTACAATTCTATCCATTTTAGCTTTAACAGATGGTAATAATTTTGATTCAGCGGTAATCACTTTGCTGCCTGTTAAATATTCATTTAAAAAAGCCATACCATCCTCTGCTGACCTATTTTGAGCTTCTATAACTTTCTGTTTTTGTGAATTTGTTATTGGGAATTTTTCAAAAAATGATCTTGAACTAGAACTACCTTTATCTTGACCAAATATAAAAGATTTAAGTTTTTCAATATTAAAATCCTGAGTTGGCATTTCTCTTTCAATAAACCCAACATTATTAGCACCACCTGGTAATGATGTTGGTGTATTTGGAACATCTATTTTTTTATACCCTTTTAACCAATGCGGAGTATTAAATGCTTTATCTTCTGCAATTAATTTTTGCAAAGAGCTTTCAGGAAATCTTTCTGCTCCCTGAACTATATTTTTTGGTAAAATAAACTCTGTATCATGCAGGTTAGATAACTTCTTAGCATCTTCAAAGTTTTTAACATTATATGTACCTGCTTCTGCTTTTGATACTTTTTGTCTTAGAATTTCTATATCAGCAGCATCATCAAAATTTCTTGTACTAGGATTAATATAGTGGTCTAATGCAGAAGGATTATCGGCAAACCATTGTCCAAAATATTTTTCTCTAGCTAACATGGATGGATCTGTTTGTTTATTTAAAAGATTTTTTTGAAACCATTTTAATTCTTCACCTGACTCCTGTTTTATCTTTAGCTTTTCTGCCATATTTAAAGACGGATCTTGACCAATAGGTCTGGCTCTATATAGATATTTTTCTAATGCATCTTTTTCTGCTTTTGGGTTTAATTTATAAGCATCTTTTAAAATGGTTTCTTCAGTTAAATACTTACCAGTTTTATTAACAGTTTTCATGAAATCATTCATCTTTGCTCCAGTCTGTAACGGTGAGAAAGCATTTACACCTATAAGATCTAATATACCCATTCCCGTATTAAGAGCTGCTTCTCCATACTCACCTCTTTGAACTTGTCCTGGAATTTCAGGTGCTCTATTTACTATGAAATCTGCAGCAAATGTTGATTGTACAGCGTTAGCTAAAGTGGCACCTTCTATTCCAGGTATTGATGTCCTAAGAGCATTTCCCAATAAAATGGCTGATTCAGAAACATATGCTGCTTCACCTAACGCTGCTAATGCAGGTAGAGCAAACATACCAGCAGCTATAGCACCTGGAGCATACATTATTGGGTTTTTATACATAGCTCTATTGCTATGTTGTATTTGTTCCTCATTAACTTTTTGTTGATCCTCTGGTGTTAACCATACAGTCTTCCCTGCCCATTCAGGGCCATAAGGATTCCATGCATCTTCTGTTGGAATTCTATGTGCAACCTTTCCTTTTCTAAACTCAGCTTGCTTCTTTTGTTCATTCTTAGCATAAGCAATATTTTCTTCCTTTTGTAATTCTGTATCTGTAGTTGTTGCCCATTTATTAATTTGTGGATGAACGCTAACTTGTTGATCCATTGGTAGCTCATGTAACATTTGAGTTTTAGGATCATAACCATGAGTACCCGCATATACTTTTTGACGTATCATATTATCATATGTAGCATTATCATTATATACTGTATGACCATCAAACCAATCAGAATTATTTTTATATGATAGTATTCCACCATTTATTTCACCTATACCATTTTGAGCTTTAGGTAAGCTTCCACCATACTTACGTAATGGAACAACTCTCTTCATCATTTCATCTGTCATCATACCTGGCTGAATATGATTCCCATATTGTCTTACTAATTCACCTTCCTTTAGTTCTCTATATTGATTGTAAGCATCATCCCATTCTCCATCAGGATTTTTACCTTTTCTTATACTATATCCACCTATATGTCTTGGTACTGATTCTAATTTCTCACCTTTAATTGGTTCAGTTGTAACATCTTTAGTTGATCCTTTAGGTGTAGTAACTTCCTTAGATAAAGCATTATTCTTTATCATATCTAAAAGAGCTATATTATTTTTAGCAGATCCATTATAATCTTCAATTCCATTTGCTATTGCTAACTTTTTTCTATGAGCATATGTACTAGGTAAACCTTCTCTTTTTAAATATGCTACAATATCTGTATTATAGTTGGGAGATTTTTTGATTAATTTTACTGGAGGAGGTGTTGGTAACCCTGATGGTTTAGGGTACATTTTAATTGCTTCTGAGATACTTGAATACTTAGAAGGGGAGTATTCATACTTGTACGTAAGATTATTTTTTCCTATGAATTTTCCTGGGAATGACCTAGACACTCCTACATTTGTATCAAATTCGCCATTAGACAAATGCGTGGACCCTGGGAGCCACCAATTCGCGTACCCTATCGGCTGTATATACGCATTTTCAAGTATTTTATGTTTGGGTATATTTGCTTGCTGTAAAGTGTCCACAACCATTCTGCCGCCAGGATAATTAGGTGAAGATGCTTTGTATTTAACCCCCAATCGCGCTAGGTCCTCTGCCTTTACATTCTTAATTTCAGGGCTCCCAAAATAACTGTCACCTTTACCGTTAGTTTTAATGGTCCTCGTGCTTGTAGGAGGTCCAATAACATCCGTATACATTTTTAATAAACTCTGGGAATTATTATATAAGTCTAAACTATCTTCATACGTTGGTGTATAACCACCTATACCATTTTGAGCTTTAGGAAGTTCTTTACCATTTTTTGCTATATCTTCAGGTATTCCTATATTTAAATCAGCTACAGTGTTATTAAATTCTATTATACTTTCATCATTAAAAAACTCAAATGTTCTACTTTCACTTAGACCCGGCTTAGGGTTATTTGCACGGTATTGTTTATATCTCTTTAATATTTCAGGGGTCATTTGTGTAGTCCTATAGTCATAACCTATAGTATTAAACATATCGTACCTCATTGCGTCCATATCTGCTTTTCTTTCAGATGGAGCAGCATCATGTTCATCAAGTGTAGATAGATCTACACCACTTTTAACCATAAGGTTTAAAATTTTATCTTGATCAGTCTTATTTAAACCTATATCTCCCGGATTGTCTTTGCCTATTGTTGATCCTACCATGTGAGACATTTCATGAAGGTTAGTGCTAGATAGCCCTTGAAATAATTCATCAGGCGTTCCTTTAAATCCTGACTCTATATTCATCCCTTGCGCCTGTCTTGGATCTAAAACAACTCTCCCTTTGTTTTCCCCAGAAGCTCCAGGATAAGATCTGGATCCCATCTCTCCCTTAATTAATTTATTATAATAATCATCAAAGCGTGGCATTCCACTTCCTTCAAACCTGCTCCCAATCAACATATCTGATTCTTTACCTTTATACCAAGTATTCGATGACGGAGTAGTCTCTCCAGGGAAAGGTGTATACTTACCACTCATAAACATGATGTCCTCAATATCCCCTGTATTTATACTTTCTTTATCTCTTTTATATAACTCAGATAATAAACCCATTTTATCAGAAATTTGATGAGCCCAATTTGGGTCAAAACTAGTTGATTCTTTATTGCTATATTCACTAGGGTTAGTTAAAAATTCCTTTCCATAACCTTTAGAGTCATCACTATATTCAACATTGACATTCTTTAAAGCGTCTAGTCTATTCGTTATAAGTTCTTCAGGTCTTTCATACCCAGAAGATATTACTTTTTCTTTGTATAAGTCAGAATTTATACCACCTCTTAAGAAATCTTTTTGCATCTGAATATCGTCAGGCTTAACGGGATTCATTAAAGATTTATATTTAGAACTAATATGATCCTTCTGTTCTCTACTAAAAACTTGAGGTAGGAACATATCTCCAGCATCTAATCTATTCTTATACTCTTTTTTTGATATACCACCAAAACCAGGTAAATCTTTATATTCATCATAAAGATCAATCAAATCTTCTTTTGTTAAATTGTTTTTTCTAGTAAATCCGGGTGAACCATCTTTATTTTTTACATATGAACTTGTAGTGCTGCCATTTTCTAACTTGTTGTAGTTGTTATACCAACCCTCATCACTTCTTGATTCAGAAATAAAACGACCCTCCTTCTCATTAAAACCATCTCCTGCAAAAGGATACAGATACTTTTGACTACCTATTTTATTATTAAACTCAGGTCTTACATTACCCTGCTCATCATATACTTCATTTATCAACTCATTATTATACCTCTTAGTGTTTTCTGAATTTAAATCAGAATCACTCAATGATAGTGGATGGTTCATTTTTTTATCACTACCATCTTCAATACTAACCATATAAGGGTTGTTATTGTAAGCTTCATATTTATCATGGTTATCTTGATCCCCTTTATAATATTCCATAGCATCAAACCCTTGTGTAAACCAATCAGGATTATATGTGCCTGTCATCTCCAGATCTTCATATATTATTTTACCATTTTCATCTAGAACACCATCACTTTTTTTATTATATGTAAAATCTCCTGTAGGAATTGTAAAATATTCTTCAGGTATATATTTATAATTATTATGGTTACGTTCTATTTTTTCTGGTTTTATTTCACCTAATTTTTGAGCTTTAGGAAGTGAACCACCAAATTTTTGTTCAGGTAATTGATCTTTCCAAGAACCTTTTCCAAATGCTAATGCTGCTTCCTTGTCTTCTCCAAAATCATATACCTCTCCTCTTCTAACAGCTTCTTGATATATTGGCCACCATCCATTTTCTTCAGATACTTCATGCCAATTTTCTTGATCATCTGCATAAGGTTTAGAAT
>Ga0308002_1000096_pt1 | contig 34842 bp, 32 predicted proteins | sample Neamet34_FD_203148 | JGI IMG/M metagenome (GOLD analysis project Ga0308002, IMG submission 203148) | Marine microbial communities from water near the shore, Antarctic Ocean - #34 | ecosystem: Environmental > Aquatic > Marine > Unclassified | place: Southern Ocean | collected 2014-06-06
AAATATATAGAAATATTGAATTGCAATTAGAACAATTTTCAAAGCATGATTTTCAAGGAAATCAAAATCAACTGGATATTAAATTAGAAGGAACTGTAAGTTGGATAAATAATTGGGATACTAAATTAGGTGTTGGTCATGTTCCTACAAACTATGAAAACGCCTACTTAAGAGGTGGTCCACGCTGGCGTTTTGCAAATAAGGACTTTGTATACTTTTTCTTTGGGTCTGATAAAACTAAAAAATGGAGTTTTACAGCAGGTTATATCGATCGTAGAACAGAAGAAAATGTAAACAATTTAAATAAATATGTTTTTAGAATGAATTATCAACCGTTTGATGCTTTAAGTGTGTCTTTAAATTCTGAATTCGAAAAGACTATTGATCAAACACAATATGTAACAACAAGAGATTTTGGAAATCAAAAAAGATATGTCTTGGGTGAAATTGATAGGCAAAGTTTATCTACAACCTTACGTTTAAATTATAGTATCAACCCAAATATGTCTATTCAGTTTTATGGGCAACCTTATATTGCTAGAGGACGATATTCTAACTTTAATTATGTAACCAATGCAACGGCGGCAAGTATAGATGATCGAGTTTCTATGTATAATTCAACTCAAATATCATTAACAGATGAGGTGTATAATATTGATGAAAACTTAGATGGAAATATAGATTACACTTTTAATAAACCCGATTTTTCTTTTGTACAATTACGTACGAATTTAGTAGCAAGATGGGAATATATTCCAGGTTCAGAGTTATTCTTTGTATGGGCTAGAGGTGGATCAACTTATAATGATCCTTCTACTTCTTTAGGTAGAAGTTTACGAGATCAAGTTACAAATAACAAATTAGAAGATACTTTTTTAATAAAAGCAACATATAGATTTGTAAGATAAAAATTAGTTGATTAATTATAATTAATCAACTAATTTTATAGAAGACGCAACAAACTTGTTGTTCTCTATTTTACCTGCTATTTTACCTTTTCTAATTACTTCGCAAAAACCAGTTTTTTCATCGTGAGCATCCCCAAAATCATCAATTTTGAAACCCTCTACAAAATAAGCTTTGCCATCAACTCTGACGGCTAAATCACATCCATCTTGTGTTGTTAAATCAAATTGACATTGACCACAAGCAACTTCTGCAATAATTTTAGCTTTCTTTTCAGTACAAGAAGCTAAAATTAATAAACTTAAAACGATTATTTTTCTCATAATTATAAATTTAAAAGAGGAGTGTTTTTTATCATACAATAGATATGACTTAAAATTGAAATTTTTTACTACAAGTTAAGTCCTCTTGATTTTAACTCAAATTTAATTTTCTTCATTAGCATAAACTGCAAAGGAAGTGTTGCTCCACAAGAAATACCCACAATAAATAATGCTACAAAAGTACCATTATCCTCTTTAGTCGCCATTCCATAAAGGGTTACTGATAACAAAATAATTAATATAAAAATCAAAGAGCCAGTAATTGCTTTTATGACAGCTAAATTTGACTTTAATTGTTTTGTTGTCTTATTTTTACAATTATCGTTCTTCATATGTATTTTATAAAGTTTAATTCATAGTATAACTTACTACTGCAAACTTATTTTCCTCCCCAAGAATCTCGCAATCCAACAGTTTTGTTGAATACTAAATTGTCTGAAGTTGAATCATCATCTACATTAAAATATCCTAGGCGTTGAAACTGAAACCTTTCACCAATTTTTGCAGATTGCAAACTTGGTTCTACAAAAGCGTTTATCACTTCTAAAGAATCAGGATTGATGAACTCCATATAATCTTTGTCTTTATGTGAATCAGGTGCTTCATCTAAAAACAATCTATCATACGCTCTTACTTCAGCTTTTACAGCATGTTTTATAGAAACCCAATGCAGTGTTCCTTTTACTTTACGCTTGCTTTCTTCTGTATCCATTCCAGATTTAGTTAACGGATCATACGTACAATGAATAACCGTTATTTCTCCGTTTTCATCTTTTTCACAACTAGTTGCTGTGATAAAATAGGCGTTTTTTAAACGAACTTCTTTCCCTAATTTTAAACGGAAGAATTTTTTATTAGCCTCTTCTCTAAAATCTTCTCTTTCTATATAAATCTCTCTCGAAAAAGGAACTTCTCTGCTTCCAAAACCTTCTTCATAATCATTATATTCAGCTGTTAAAAACTCTTCTTGTCCTTCAGGATAATTATCAATAATCACTTTTACAGGATCTAAAACTGCCATTACTCTGTTTGCAGTTTTGTTTAAATCCTCACGGATTTTAAATTCTAAAAGTGCGACATCAATGATGTTTTCACGTTTAGAAACTCCAACAGTTTCTATAAAACTTTTTATAGAATTGGGTGTATATCCACGTCTTCTTAAACCAGAAATTGTTGGCATTCTTGGGTCGTCCCAACCAGCAACATTTCCATTTTCAACTAAAGTCAACAACTTACGTTTACTCATAATTGTATAGCTCAAATTCAAACGAGAAAACTCACGTTGTTTTGGCGGATTCGGATAATCAGATTTGCTAAAATCGTATACATTATCTCTAAACCAATTGTATAATTCTCTATGAGATTTAAACTCTAAAGAACATAAAGAATGCGAAACTTGTTCAATATAATCGCTCTCACCATGCGTCCAATCGTACATTGGGTAAACGCACCAATCATCACCAGTTCTATGATGAGATTTGTACATAATTCTGTACATTAAAGGATCACGCATTAACATGTTCGGGTTTTCCATATCGATCTTTGCACGCAAAGTATGTTCACCTTCCTTAAATTTTCCATCTTTCATTCCTTGAAACAAGTTCAAGTTTTCTTCTACAGAACGCGTTCTAAAAGGACTGTTTGTTCCAACTTGTGTTGGAGTTCCTTTTTGCGCTCTCATTTCTTCCGAAGATTGAGAATCTACATACGCTTTTCCGTCTTTAATCAACAAAATTGCCCAGTCGAATAACTGCTGAAAATAATCAGAAGAATAACATTCATTTGCCCAAGAATATCCCAACCAAGAAATATCGTGCTTAATTGCATCAACATATTCTTGCTCTTCTTTTGCAGGGTTTGTATCATCAAAACGCAAGTTTACAGGCGCATTATACGTTTCACCTAAACCAAAACTAATTCCGATTGCTTTTGTGTGACCAATGTGCAAATATCCATTAGGTTCTGGTGGAAAACGAAAACGTAAATTTTCTTTTGGCATTCCATTTGCCAAATCTTCCTCAATAATTTGCTCTAAAAAATTGAGCGATTTCTTCTCTTCAGACATAAGTTTATACGAAAAAATTAAGCTGCAAAATTACATAAAATACTTTACAGCAATTCAGTCTTTGTAACAAATTCGTAAATTGAGCATCTAATAATTAAACACATTAAATTATGAGCGATCAAATAAGAAACTATACATGTCCAAAATGCGATAATAAAAGGTATAAAGTTGGAGAATTACGAGCAACCGGAGGAACGTTTTCGAAAATTTTTGATATTCAAAATCAGAAATATACAAGCGTAACTTGCGAAAAATGCACGTACACCGAGTTTTACAAATCCAAAACAAGTGCAATTAGTAACGTTTTTGACTTTTTTACAAGTTAGTTGTCATATTAAACTTGTCGAAATATGGGTGTTACTTAGTTCTGAAAGCATTCAGAACTAAAGTCGTGCTTTCCATTATATCTTTTCTTCGTACCTCAAAAAAGGATGCCATTTCAATCACTAACACATGTTTAGTGTAACGATAGAATTCAGTTAATAAAACTATATTTGTCGTTTTAAGAAACAAATGGGAATTATACAAGTAAACAATATTAAACTCTATGCTTTTCATGGATGTTTAGATGAAGAAGCGAAAATTGGATCTGATTATAGAGTAGATGTTGAGGTGAAAGCGGATTTAAAAAAATCTGCAAAAACCGATGATCTTTTAGATACGGTAGATTATGTGCATTTAAATCATATTGTAAAAGAAGAAATGGCAATTCGTTCTAAATTATTAGAAGAAGTTGCACAACGTATTTTAGATCGGTTCTTTAAAGAGCTAAGAATGATTAGAAAAGCAAAAATTTCTGTGGCAAAAATAAACCCTCCAATTGGCGGAAATGTAGAAGAAGTCGTTATAATTCTCACAAAAAAGCGATAAGATTAAAAAACTCTTGTAATACTTGTAAATTTGCGTAAATTTGCAATCCTTAAAAATAGATTTCAATGTATTGATAATTTATTTTAAGAATTAAAAGGTGTCTTGGCCGAGTGGCTAGGCAATGGTTTGCAAAACCATGTACAGCGGTTCGAATCCGCTAGACACCTCCAAAAACCTTAATCTTCGGATTGAGGTTTTTTTTATGGAAAAAAGAGAATAATAGTAATCTTTAGATTTTCTTAACAAAAAAGCAGCTTTTTTACGTAATCTTTGTAAAGATCAAAATCAATTTAATTTTGATGAGCGTATACGTCATTAAATGATTATTTTTATAAATTATTTTTAATGAGTTTAATTTTTTACAATGAAAATATACCCTATAGAAACTGGTAATTTTAAACTAGATGGAGGTGCAATGTTTGGTGTTGTGCCAAAAAAAATTTGGCAAAAAACAAATCCTGCAGATTCCAAGAACTTAATAGATATGAGTATGCGTTGTTTACTTATTGAAGATGGAAATCGTTTAATTTTAGTCGATACAGGTTTAGGAGCAAAACAATCAGAAAAATTTTATAGCTATTATTTTTTGTTTGGTGATTTTACATTGGATTCTTCATTAGCAAAACACGGTTTTCATAGAGACGATATTACAGATGTTTTTTTAACACATTTACACTTTGATCATTGTGGAGGTGTTATTCAAAGAGATAAAAATCAACTATTAATTCCTGCTTTTAAAAACGCAAAAGTTTGGTCTAATGATAGTCATTGGAAATGGGCAACAGAACCAAATCCTAGAGAAAAAGCTTCGTTTTTAAAAGAGAATATCAACCCGATAAAAGAAAGCGGACAATTGAATTTTATTCAGAAAAATGCGAGAGATCAGATTGGTTTTGATGTTTTACTTATGGACGGTCATACAGAAAAACAAATGCTTCCTAAAATAAAATATCAAGATAAAACATTGGTTTTTATGGCAGATTTATTGCCAACAGTTGGGCATATTCCTTTGCCTTATGTAATGGGTTATGATACAAGACCTTTGCTAACCATCAATGAGAAAGCTGCTTTTTTAAACGAAGCTGCAGACAATAATTATTACCTTTTTTTAGAGCATGATGCACACAATGAAATTTGTACCGTTAAGCATACGGAAAAAGGAGTACGATTAAAAGAAATACATAAATTCACAAATATATTTAACTAAACAAAATGAAAGTAACAAAACTATATTTATACACTGCTTTTGCAGTTTTAGCATTTACAGGTTGTAAATCCATTGCGAATATTGCTGTTCCTAAAGGAACAATAGTCGCTATTTCTGCAACAGCAAAAAAAATGTCGTTAACCGATGATGAAAGTCAAAATTGGCAGCATTTAGATTTAATAAAAGATTCAATTCCGGGGATGAGTTTAGAGAAAGCATATGCTTTTGTCTCAGGAAAAAAAGGGAAAGTAGTTGTTGTCGGCGTAATTGATTCTGGATCAGATTTAACACATGAAGATTTAATCGGAAATGCATGGGTAAATCCCGGTGAAATTGCGAATAACAATAAAGATGATGATAAAAATGGTTTTATTGATGACATTAATGGGTGGAACTTTTTAGGATCGATCTATAAAGAAAATTCTGAGTTGAATCGTATTATTGCAAATCCTTCTATTGCAGATGCTAAAACAAATAAAAGAGCAAAAATTGCTTATGATAAAACAATTCAGAAAGCAGAAAAGAACAAGCAGAGATTTGATCAAATGTTAGCTGGTGTTATGGATGCTGATAAAGTCATAAAAGAGCATTTAAACAAAAAAGAATACACAAAAGAAGATGTTTTAGGAATTAAGTCAGTAGAACTTGACCTTGTGAAAAGTATAGCAGTTGCGAATCAAATGTATGGTTTTGGACTAAGTTCTTTACAACAAGCTATTGATGAATTGACAAAGCTAGTTGGAAATGCCGATGATTTATTAACCGGTAATGCACTTAAAAATAATTATAGAACTGTTTTAGGAGATGATGAAAACACAATGGAAATTACTGTGTACGGAGATAATAAAGTTGGTAATTCTATAAAATCAGAGTTACATGGTTCTCATGTTTCCGGAATTATTGGTGCAGTAAGAAATAATGAAGTAGGAATGAACGGTGTTGCAAATAATGTAAAAATTATGGCAGTAAGAGCAGTTCCTGATGGTGATGAGTATGATAAAGATGTCGCTTTAGCAATTCGTTATGCAGTTGATAATGGCGCAAAAGTTTTAAATACGAGTTTTGGTAAAGGATATTCACCAAAAAAAGAATGGGTTTGGGCTGCGATTAAATATGCAGCTTCTAAAGATGTGTTAATTGTAAATGCTGCAGGAAATGATGGCGAAAATATTGATGAAGAATATACGTATCCAAATGATTCTAGAGATTTTAAAACCGAAATTTCAGACAATGTAATTACAATTGGAGCAATGAGTGCAAATTATAACGAAAATTTACCAGCAAGTTTTTCTAATTACGGAAAAATAAATGTGGATGTTTTTGCACCAGGAGTACAAATTTATTCGACAACTCCAGGGAATGAATATAAAAAATTGAGTGGAACTTCAATGGCTGCGCCTTCAACAGCTGGTGTTGCAGCGTTAGTTCGTTCTTATTATCCAAAGTTAACAGCAAGTCAGGTAAAACATATTTTAATGAATTCTGGAACGTTAATTATGATGGACGTTATTAAACCAGGTTCGCAAAGCAGAGAAAAGCCAGATGGAGAAAAAGTACGATTTACAGAATTATCCGTTTCAGGAAGAGTTGTAAATGCTTACAATGCCTTATTAATGGCAGACAAAATGGTGAACAGAAAAAAATAAGTTTAAAATTTATTATTCTTAACATTAAGAACCAATACGATAAAAATGAAAAAAACACTTTCACTATTGCTGTTATCTATGCTGATAATTTCTTGTGTGCAAACTAGAGATATTACTTATTCGCAGAAAAAAGTATCAAACAATACCTATTGGCAACAACATGTAGCTTATACGATGGATATTGATGTAGCGGCAAACAACTATCAATACAAAGGAGAACAAAAACTAGTGTATACAAATAACTCTCCTGATGAACTAAATAAGGTGTTTTATCATTTGTATTTTAATGCATTTCAACCTGGTTCGCAAATGGACGTTCGTTCATTAAATATTAAAGATCCAGACAGAAGAGTAAGAGATAGAATTAGCAAGCTAAATCCAAATGAAATTGGGTACATAAAAGTAAGTGCTTTACAACAAAATGGTGCAGCAGTAAATTATGAAACTGTCGGAACTATTTTAGAAGTTACTTTAAATACCCCAATTAAATCGGGAGAAAGTGTAACTTTTGATATGAATTTTGATGCTCAAGTTCCTGTTCAGATTCGTAGATCAGGAAGGAATAGCACCGAAAACGTTGCCCTTTCTATGGCGCAATGGTATCCAAAAATGGCAGAATACGATTTTGAAGGATGGCATACACCACCTTATATTGCTAGAGAATTTCAAGGAGTTTGGGGAGATTTTGATGTAACGATTCATATTGATAAAAGTTTTGTTGTTGGTGGTACAGGATATGTGCAAAACCCACAAGAAGTTGGTCATGGTTATGAAGATAAAAGCAAAGAATTGAATTTGCCAAAAGGTGATAAATTAACATGGCATTTTAAAGCACCAAGAGTTCATGATTTTATGTGGGCTGCAGATCCAGCATATATTCATGATGTTTTAAAAATGGAAAACGGAATTGATTTGCATTTTTATTACAAGAAAACGTTAGAAGAAAAGTATTTAAAAAATTGGAAAGATCTTCAGCCAAAAACAGCTGAATTGATGACCTATTTTAGCGAGAACGTTGGTGAATATCCATATAAACAATACTCTGTAATTCAAGGTGGAGATGGTGGTATGGAGTATGCAATGTCTACTTTAATTACAGGCCAAAGAAGTTTTGGAAGCTTATTTGGTGTAACAGCACATGAAATGGCACATACTTGGTTTCAATTTTTATTAGCAACTAATGAAAGTTTACATCCTTGGATGGATGAAGGTTTTACAAGTTATATTTCTGGAAAAGCATCTTATAAAATCTTAGAAAGAGGAGATAAGAATCCAAATGCGGGTCCTTATAATAGTTATAACTTTATGGTTAAATCTGGAGCAGAAGAAGTACTTACTACACATGCAGATAGATATAACACAAACAGAGGTTATGGTTTTGCTAGTTATGGTAAAGGAAGTATGTTTTTGTCGCAATTAGAATATATTATTGGGGCAGAAAATACAGCAAAAGGAATCAAAAAATACTTTACTGATTTTAGTTTTAAACACCCAACACCAAATGATATAAAACGTTCTATGGAAAAAGTTTCGGGTATTCATTTAGGTTGGTATTTAAACGAATGGACACAAACCTTACATACTATAGATTATGGTGTAAAATCTGTTGAAGGAAACAAAATTACTTTAGAGAGAATAGGCCAAATGCCAATGCCTATTGATATAGAAGTTACATATACCGATGGTACAAAACAACGTTATAATATCCCATTAAGAATGATGAGAGGTAGTAAACCAACAGCTGCAACTGTTATTGAAGATTGGGGTTGGGCTTTTCCTACCTATTCTTTTAGTGCTGCTAAAACAGTGAAGTCTGTAGAGATTGATAAAAGCAAATTAATGGCAGATATTAATGATGAAAACAATGTTTTTGAAGTAAAATAAAAACAGTAAAAATTTAATTTTAAACCTTCTAAATTTTAATAATTTGGAAGGTTTTTTTAATGAATAAATTCATCAATTTTTTCATTAGGAATAAAGCCTTTTAGCATTAAAAAGACACCGCAAACAATAAGAATAATTCCCATAAATTTTTTCACGCTATAGATTACTGACGGAGTCATTTTGTTTTTTAGCTTTTTAGCTAAAAATATTTTACCTAAATCTGTAACGAAATAGCCGAGAAGTATCGTTCCGAAATACCAGAAAATGGCAGTTTGATTCATTTTTAAAGTTGGTCCAATAACTAAGACCGTGCCTAACCAAAAAGCTAAAACACCAATATTTATAAAGTTTAAAAAATAACCTTTAATAAAAAGTTTTAGATAATTATTTTTTATGGGAACGTTGATGGTTTTAGTATTTTCTAACGCTTCTTTTTTATTTTCTTTATTGAAATAAGTTATGAATCCGTAGATGATTAAAACTAACCCGCCAATAAAAAACAATCTAGGATCGTCTTTGATTTTTTCTAACAAAGGTCTACTTCCGTAATACGCAATTAAAATAAAAGTAAGGTCGCCAATAATAACGCCTAAATCAAAAGCAATTGCAGCTCTAGCCCCTTTTAAAATACTGGTTTGTATCAGCATAAAAAAAACAGGCCCAATCATAAAAGCCATGAAAAAACCTATTAATAAAGCATTTTTAAAATCGTAAATATCCATATTTCACAAAAATACGGATTTTATACGTCATCAAAATCAATCGTTATTTTTGGTGTTGTTGGATGTGCTTGACAGGTTAAAATAAACCCTTCTTCAATTTCTCCATCAGTTAAAATTGAGTTTTTAACCATTACCGCTTTCCCTTCTGTAACTTTACCTAAACAAGAACTACAAACTCCACCTTGACAAGAATAAGGAGCGTCTAAATTGTTGCGTAAACTTGCTGCCAAAATATTGTCAGTCTGCTCCATTGTAAACGTAGTTTCCTCGTCGTCTAACAAAACAGTTACTTCTGTAGTTCCTTCTTTAACTTCTGAAGCAGCTTTTTCATCAATAGCAGCAGTGAATAATTCGAAATGAATATCCTCATCAGCTAATCCACGTTCAGAAAGTGTTGTAGAAACTTCTTTAATCATTGCTTCTGGTCCGCACAAATAAGCCGCGTCAAAAGTTGTGTTTTTGTAATTGTTATTTATGTAAAAATTCGTGTGCGCTTTATCAATTCTACCAAATAAGAAGCCTTCTTGGTGCTCTCTACTGTAAATATAATGCAGGTTAAAACGATCTGAATTTGCTTCTTTTAAAGTATCTAATTCGTTTTTGAAAATAGCGTCTGCAACTGTTTTGTTTCCGTAGATTAATGTAAAAGTTGAGGATGCTTCGTTTCTTAAAACATCTTTAATCATAGAAAGAATTGGTGTAATTCCTGAGCCAGCAGCAAAAGCGATATAATTTTTATTCGGTTTAGGGTCTAAGACAAACTTCCCTTCTGGTTCTGAAATTTCTATAAAATTTCCTGACTTTAATTCTGTCGTCGCATAGGTAGAAAAAGTACCTTTTTCTACTGCTTTGATAGCCACTTTTAAATACGTATCGCTTGGAGAGGAACAAATAGAATAGGCTCTTCTAACTTCTTTCCCGTTAATCGTTTTTTTAAGTGTTAAGTATTGTCCTGAATGAAATGCAAATTTAGATTTTAAATTTCCAGGTATTTTAAATAAAAGAGAAACCGCATCTGCGGTCTCTTTTATCACTTCTTGTATGTTTACTTTGTGAAATGTCGCCATTAAAAATATGTTTTTTACACTAAATTATTTTCTATTAAATATTCGGCAATTTGAACTGTGTTTGTTGCTGCACCTTTTCTTAGGTTATCTGCAACAATCCACAAATTTAAAGTATTTTCTTGAGATTCATCTCTTCTAATGCGTCCAACAAACACTTCATCTTTATTATGTGCATTTATTGGCATCGGATATATGTTGTTTGCTACGTCATCCTGAACAATAATTCCTGGAGTATCACTTAATATCTGACGCACATCAGTCAAATCAAAATCATTATGAAACTGAATATTTACAGCTTCAGAATGCCCGCCATCAGTAGGTATTCTAACAGCAGTAGCAGTTATGGAAAAAGAATTGTCACGTAAAATTTTCTTAGGTTCTTTTACCAATTTCATTTCTTCTTTGGTGTATCCATTTTCTAAAAAAACATCACAATGAGGCAATGCATTTCTTCCGATTTTATGAGGATATGCCATTTCACCTTCAATACCAGCTTCTTCATTATCTAATTGTTGAACTGCTTTTACGCCAGTTCCTGAAACTGATTGATACGTTGAGATTACAACACGTTTCATTTTATATTTAGAATGTAAAGGTGCTAAAGCCATTACTAGCTGAATTGTAGAACAGTTTGGATTTGCGATAATTTTATCATCCGTAGTTAAAACATCACCATTAATTTCTGGCACGACCAACTTTTTAGTAGGATCCATTCTCCAAGCAGAAGAATTATCGATCACAGTTGTACCAATTGCAGCAAATTTTGGAGCCCATTCTAAAGAAGTATCTCCACCAGCAGAAAATAAAGCGATATCGGGCTTCATATTTACAGCATCTTGCAGTGTAACTACTGTGTAATCATTTCCTTTATAAGATAATTTTTTCCCGGCAGATCTTGCAGATGCTACAGGAATTAACTCCGTTATTGGCAAATTACGTTCTTCTAAGACCTTTAACATTACTGTCCCGACCATTCCAGTTGCACCAACTAAAGCTATTTTCATTATAGATGTTTTTTGATGCTGCAAAGATGCTAAAAAAAGGAATGAATTAAATCAGTTAAAACGTTATAAATCAATTAAAGTTTAAAATTTCAGTAAAATTTTTCCTGATGTTTAAAATTAAACAAGTTGAGGTGAAGATTGTGATAAAAGGGATTAATTTTTATTTTTTGAAGCTACTTCCTGCTTTCCGTTATATCTTTTTTATGAAAAATAAAAAAGTATGCCACTTCAATCAGGGCTATACTTGTTTGCCTGCTTTTTGTCATTGCAAAGAGCTTTTTGGACAAAAAACCGTGAAATTCGTGCCTAAAACAGTAAATTTGCAACAATAAATCAATAGTTTAACCTTAATTAGTATAGCATGCAACTGTACAATAAGTTAAGCGCAATAGAACGCGCTGCATTAATTGATGAAGCTGGTAAAGACCGCCTCACAATATCATTCTATCAATATTACAAGATAGAAAATCCACAATTATTTAGAGATAAGTTATTCCTAGAATGGGATGCCTTAGATGTCTTGGGAAGAATTTACGTTTCTTACGAAGGTATTAACGCGCAATTATCGGTTCCTTCAGAAAATTTTTATGCCTTAAAAGATCAAATAGATAGTATTTCTTTTTTGAAAGATATTCGTCTGAATGTCGCTATAGAACAAGATAATAAGTCTTTTTTAAAGTTGAAGGTAAAGGTGAGAGACAAAATTGTTGCGGATGGTTTAAATGATGAAACTTTTGATGTAACTGCCAAAGGTGTTCATTTAAATGCGCAGGAATTCAACGAAATGTTAGCAAATCCTGATACGATTTGTGTAGATATGCGCAACCATTACGAAAGTGAAATCGGTCATTTTGATGGCGCTGTTACTCCGGATGTAGATACGTTTAGAGATTCTTTAGATATTATTGAAGAAGATTTAAAAGACAACAAAGAAGATAAAAATTTATTGATGTATTGTACTGGCGGAATTCGTTGTGAAAAAGCCTCTGCTTATTACAAACACAAAGGATTTAAAAATGTTTTTCAGTTAGAAGGCGGAATTATAGAATACACGCGTCAGGTAAAAGAAGGCGGAATAGAAAATAAATTCATTGGTAAAAATTTTGTGTTCGATCATCGAAGAGCAGAAAGAATTACAGACGATGTGGTTTCAAATTGTCATCAATGTGGAAACGCTTGTGACGAGCATACAAATTGTGCAAATGAAGCGTGTCATTTATTGTTTATTCAGTGTGATGAATGTTCCGAAAAAACCGAGAATACCTGTTCTACAGATTGTCAAGAAGTTATTCAGTTAACTTTTGAGGAACAAAAAGAATTGCGAAAAGGCAAAGGAAATAGCAATAAAATCTTTAAAAAAGGACGTTCAGAAGTGTTGAAATTTAAGAAATAATTTCACTAAAAATAAAATTTAAAAGACCTCAATTTTGAGGTTTTTTTTTGTCTAAAATTTACCTTTTAGGATTCCCCTAGATTCCGTATATTTACTGATTAGTCATTGTTAAGTTGTTTTTTCTTATCAGCTTGATAATCAATTTATGAACCAAGAGGTTTTTGGACTTTAGGGTGTCGTTTTTAGTGGGTGTGCTGCTATAAATAATCCGTAAAGAATATCAACTATAAAAATATATATACTTACATGGCATGTGGAAGTTGTGGTACAACAGAAAATGGAGTACCAAAAGGTTGTAAAAGTAATGGTAATTGTGGAAGTGGAACTTGTGGAAGCGGTAGTGATAAACTAGCTGTTTTTGATTGGTTGTCTAACATGACACTACCAAGTGGTCAAGAGCGTTTTAATATTTTTGAAGTCCGTTTTAAAAACGGAAGAAAACACTTTTTTAAAAACACAGAAAATCTAACCATTTCTATGGGAGATATTGTTGCTGTAGAAAGTTCTCCTGGACATGATATAGGAACAGTTTCTTTAGCGGGTGAGTTGGTAAAAGTGCAAATGAAAAAGCGCAAAATTACTGCGGATCACGAAGATGTAAAGAAGATTTACAGAAAAGCCTCTCAAAAAGATATAGATATTTGGCAAGCTACAAGAGCTAAAGAAGAAGAAACTCAAAGAAGAGGAAGAGAGATTTTAGGGAGATTAGGGTTGCAAATGAAGCTTTCTGATGTTGAATATCAGGGAGATGGAAATAAAGCAACTTTCTATTATACAGCAGAAACAAGAGTAGATTTTAGGCAGCTAATTAGAGATTTAGCGAGTGCTTTTTCTATTCGTGTAGAGATGAAACAAGTTGGTGCAAGGCAAGAAGCTGCACGACTAGGAGGAATAGGTTCTTGTGGTAGAGAATTATGTTGTTCTACTTGGTTAACAGATTTTAGAAAAGTAAGTACATCTGCAGCTCGTTATCAGCAGTTATCATTGAATCCGTTAAAATTAGCAGGTCAATGTGGTAAGCTTAAATGTTGTTTAAATTTTGAATTAGATACGTATTTAGATGCTTTAAAGTCGTTTCCAAAACAAGATTTAGTTTTAAAAACTGAAAAAGGAGAAGCAGTTTTTATCAAGATGGATATCTTTAAGAAATATCTTTGGTACACTTACAAAGAGGAACGTTTTAAATGGTTTAGACTAACACTAGATCAGGTTCAAGAAATAATTGGATTAAATAAAAAGGGCGAGAAATCTATTTCGTTAGAAGAGTATGAATCTGAAATAGAGATTCCTGAAAAAGTAAGTTTTGAAGATGCTGTTGGACAAGATAGTTTAACACGTTTCGATACTCCAAAAACAAATAAGCGCAGAAGAGGTAATCAAAAAAAGAAACCAGTTTCAGTAGGTGTAAATTCTCAAAAAGATACGCCTCAAAAACAAGTACAAAATAGAAGACCGAAGCCAAATAAAAACCAAAACCAAAACCAAAATCCAAATCAAAAGGCAAAGTCTGTTTCAAAACCAAATCAGCCAAAATCAAATCACCCAAAACCAAATCAGCCAAAAACTGAAGGGACTAAAGTGAATAAGCCAAGAAGAAATAATCGAAATAATAAGACACCTGAAAATGGAAACAATTCTCAAGAAAAATAGAATTTTTACTTTTCTGATTGTGCTTTTTTTACTGGTTTCTTGTAGTGGTCGAATCGCATTTACGAAATACAAATCATTACCAAATGCTTCTTGGGAATCCAATAAAAACGTTTCTTTTGAGTTTGATATAGAAGACACAATTTCTCCTAAAAATTTGTTTATCAATATTAGAAATAATAAAGAGTACCCTTATAGCAATTTGTATGTAATTACGGAATTGAATTTTCCAAATGGGAATAAAATTGTGGATACGCTACAATACCAAATGGCAGATAAAACCGGTGATTTTTTAGGAAAAGGATTTACAGATATCAAAGAAAATAAATTATTTTATAAAGAAGAAAAAGTGTTTCCTGAATCGGGTACCTATAGATTCAATATCCGTCATGCAATGAGAAAAAACGGAGAAGTGAATGTAATTCCTTTTTTAGAAGGTGTGCAAGATGTTGGTTTTAGTATAGAGAAAATTGAATAAAATGGCAAAGAAAAAAATAACAAATTTTAAAAAGTACCTTATCTGGTTTTGGGGAATCATCTTAGTAGGATTCTTAACGATATTTTTGCTTTTTTATATAACTTCAACAGGCGGTTTTGGAGCATTGCCAACATTTGAAGAATTAGAAAATCCACAAACAAACTTAGCAACAGAAGTTATTTCTACAGACGGAGTTACCATTGGTAAATACGCCAAAGAGAATAGAACCCCTGTTAAGTTTAATGAATTACCTGATAATTTAATAAATGCTTTAGTAGCAACAGAGGATGAACGTTTTTATGAGCATACTGGAATTGATTTTAAAGGTTTAGCACGAGCGATATTAAAACCCGGAAGTGGAGGTGCAAGTACGATAACTCAGCAGTTAGCGAAAATGTTGTTTACAGGTAGAGCCTCTCGAAACATCTTTAAAAGAATTGGGCAAAAAATGAAAGAATGGGTTGTGGCTACTAAGCTAGAAACTCAATATACCAAGCAAGAAATTATTGCCATGTACTTAAATAAGTACGACTTTATAAATCAGGCAGTTGGTATACGATCTGCCGCCAGAATCTATTTCGGAAAAGAGCCAAAAGATTTAGTAATAGAAGAATCTGCAATGTTGGTTGGGATGTTAAAAAACGCATCCTATTTTAATCCTTTAAGAAGAGCAGAAAAAGTAAAACAAAGAAGAAATGTCGTTTTATTACAAATGTCAAAAAACGATTTTATTACTGAAGGAGAAAAAGTAAACCTTCAACAATTAGATTTAAATATTAACTATACTCCCGAAAGTCATAGTGATGGTTATGCAACTTATTTTAGAACACATTTGCAAAAAATGATGCGTACATGGGTGCGAAATAATCCAAAACAAAACGGAGAACAATATGATATTTTTAGTGATGGTTTAAAGATTTATGTAACGATTGATTCTAGAATGCAACAATATGCAGAAGAAGCAGTAAAAGAACACATGTCTAATTTGCAATCGTACTTTTTTAGGGAACAAAAAAGAAATAAAATAGCACCTTTTTACGATTTAGAAAAAAGTCAAGTTAAAGGTATTTATGAAAGAGCAAAAAAGAGTTCAGAAAGATATAGACGTCTTAAAAAGGTAGGGAAATCATCCAAAGAAATAGATAAAATTTTCAAGACAAAAACCAAGATGAAAGTTTTTTCTTGGAAAGGAGATAGAGACACGATTATGTCTCCCTTAGATTCTATTAAGTATTACAAACATTTTTTACGTTCAGGATTAGTATCGATAGAACCACAGACTGGACATATAAAAGCGTGGGTTGGTGGTATCAATAATAAGCATTTTAAATATGATGCTGTTGCTCAACAAAAAAGGCAAGTAGGTTCTACATTTAAGCCTTTTGTTTATGCAACTGCAATTAATCAATTAAGAATGTCTCCTTGCGACAAATTACCAAATACACCTTATACAATTCCTAAAGGAAAATATGGAATTCCGGAAGATTGGAGTCCGAAAAATTCGAATGAAAAGTACGGAGGAATGTTGACTTTAAAGGATGGTTTAGCAGGTTCGGTTAATACAATGTCTGCTCGATTAGTAGATATGGTTACTCCCGAAAATGTAGTGCGTTTAGCTGAGGCCGCAGGAATTAAAACTAGAATTCGAGCAAATCCTTCAATTGCACTTGGTGCAGTAGATTTATCATTGTTAGAAATGGTTAGTGCTTACAGTACATTTGCGAACAAAGGCTTGCGAGTTAGTCCGATGATTATTACACGAATAGAAGATAAAAACGGCACCGTTTTAAAAGATTTTATCCCAGAAACGCAAGAAGTTTTAAGTGAAGAGTCTGCCTTTGTTATTTTAGATTTATTAAAAGGGGTAACAGAATCTGGATCAGGAATTAGATTGCGATCTGTTTATACTTCTGGAGGAAAAACGGTTACAGGTTTTCCTTATAAATTCGAAAATCCAATTGCCGGTAAAACAGGAACAACTCAAAATCAATCTGATGGTTGGTTTATGGGAATTGTACCAAATTTAGCAACAGGTGTTTGGACTGGTGGCGAAGATAGAGCAACACATTTTGAAGGGATTACAAAAGGTCAAGGAGCAACAATGTCTTTGCCTTCTTGGGCTTTATTTATGAAAAAATGTTATGCTGATAAGTCGTTAAATATCAGTAAAGAGGATTTTGAAGAGCCGGAAAATTTATCGATCAATATTAAATGTGAAGAAAAAGTTGAAGAAGGAAAGGATGAAATTCCTGATGGAGACACTAATTTTTAATAGACACTAATTTATAAATCCATCATAAAACAGAATATAATATGATAAACAAAAAAGTAAACAATGTTCAAGAAGCTTTAGAAGGCGTAAAAAACGGAATGACTTTTATGTTAGGCGGTTTTGGTCTGTGTGGTATTCCTGAAAATGCAATTTCTGAATTGGTAAAACTAGATATTAGAGATGTTGTTTGTATTTCTAACAATGCTGGTGTAGATGATTTTGGCTTGGGTTTATTACTTCAAAATAAACAAATTAAAAAAATGATTTCTTCTTACGTTGGCGAAAATGATGAGTTTGAACGCCAAATGTTATCAGGAGAATTAGAAGTAGAATTAACTCCACAAGGAACTTTAGCAGAAAAATGTAGAGCTGCACAAGCAGGATTTCCTGCATTTTATACTCCTGCAGGTTATGGAACTGAAGTAGCAGAAGGAAAAGAAACTAGAGAATTTGATGGGAAAATGTATGTGTTAGAACCTGCCTTTAAAGCAGATTTTGCTTTTGTAAAAGCATGGAAAGGTGATGCTGCAGGTAACTTAATTTTTAAAGGAACTTCAAGAAATTTTAATCCAAATATGTGTGGAGCAGCAACAATTACAGTTGCAGAGGTAGAAGAATTAGTTCCTGTTGGAGAGTTAGAGCCAAATAATATTCATATTCCAGGGATATTCGTACAACGAATTTTTCAAGGAAAGGATTACGAGAAAAGAATCGAACAAAGAACAGTAAGACAAAGAAGCTAATTATGTTAGACAAAAACGGAATAGCGAAAAGAATCGCACAAGAAGTTCAAAACGGATTTTACGTAAACTTAGGAATCGGAATTCCAACGTTGGTTGCAAATTATGTTAGAGATGATATAGAGGTTGAATTTCAAAGTGAAAACGGAGTTTTAGGAATGGGACCTTTTCCTTTTGAAGGCGAAGAAGATGCTGACATTATAAATGCAGGAAAACAAACTATAACGACAATGCCAGGTGCAAGTTTTTTTGATTCATCAATGAGCTTTGCAATGATTCGTGGTAAACATGTTCATCTTACTATTTTAGGAGCAATGGAAGTTTCAGAAAATGGAGATATTGCCAACTGGAAAATTCCAGGAAAAATGGTAAAAGGAATGGGCGGTGCTATGGATTTAGTAGCTTCTGCTGAGAATATTATTGTAGCGATGATGCACACAAATAAACATGGTGAATCTAAAATTTTAAAACAATGTTCTTTGCCATTAACAGGTGTTGGTTGTGTAACAAAAGTAGTTACCAATTTGGCTGTTTTAGAAGTAAAAAACAATGCATTTCATTTATTAGAAAGAGCTCCGGGAGTTTCTGTTGAAGAGATTCAGAAAGCAACTGAAGGAACTTTGATTGTAGATGGAGAAATTCCAGAAATGAGTATTTAGTGTGAAAAAAATAAAACCATTTATCCCTTTTTTATTCCCAATATTAATACTTCTTTTTGGGTTGATTATTTATAAGGTTTTAGGATACGAACCAAATTTTTACACCATAATTATAAATATGGGTTTGGCTTTTGTTTTATCACCCAGACTAAAGAAAATCAAAACAGATAAAGGAATAGAAGAACAATTTACTTGGTTGTTTTATAAAAGAATAATTAAATAATATGAAACTATTTAAAAATATATATTGGTTAATATATCCAATCTTGATTGTTGTATTTATGTTGATATCTGATCAACTTTATAAAACAGATAACTTTATACTAAAAGCAGGTATTTGTGCTGTTTTGGCTTTTATTTTGTCACCAAGAAAGAAAATTATCCAAACAGAAAAAGGAAAAATAAAACAAATTACTTGGCTGTTTTTGAAAAACCCAATTGATTTAGATTAAAAATAGAGAATGAGTTTTCTTCCCTTTTGGAAGAATTAAAGATGGCAAATGAAAATAATATCATACAACGTAAACGGAATTAGAGCAGCTTTAAAAAAAGGTTTTTTAGATTGGTTACAAGCGGCAAATCCGGATGTAATTTGCATTCAAGAAACCAAAGCACATAAAGAACAGTTAGATCTTTCTGAATTTGAAAACGCGGGTTATCCTTATCATTATTGGTTTTCTGCACAAAAAAAAGGCTATTCTTCTGTGGCTATTTTTTGTAAGGAAAAACCAAATCATATAGCATATGGAACAGGTATTGAAACGATGGATTTTGAAGGAAGAAATTTACGTGTAGATTTTGATGAGGTTTCTGTGATGAGTTTGTATTTGCCTTCAGGAACAAATTCTGAAAGACTCGATTTTAAGTTCAATTATATGGATGAATTCCAAGAATATATCAATAACTTAAAACAAGAAATCCCGAATTTAGTGATCTGTGGAGATTATAATATTTGTCATGAAGCCATTGATATTCACAATCCAAAAATGAAAGGAGTTTCAGGGTTTTTGCCAGAAGAAAGAACTTGGATGGGCGGTTTTATAAATAGTGGGTTTGTTGATAGTTTTCGATATTTAAATCAAGAGAAACAAGAATATTCTTGGTGGAGTTATCGCGCAAATTCTAGAGCAAATAACAAAGGTTGGCGTTTAGATTATGCAATGGTTTCAGAACCTTTAAAAGAGAAGATTTCTAGAGCTTATATTTTGCCAGAAGCAAAGCATTCCGACCATTGTCCAATCGCTGTAGAATTAGATATATAGTTTATGAATAAATTTTTAGTTGGCTTATTTTTTATCAGTATTTCTATTTTTTCTCAACAAGAAAAAAATAATGTTATTACTATAGAAAGTGACACTTTATCTGTTGCTAAGGATACGATCAAAAAAAGTATAAAAGCTGAATTATTTTCAGATTTAGATTTAAAAACGATTGATAGTTTATTGGTTGACGAAATGTTTAATTCATCATTAATAGACACTTTAGAATATGTAATTGACGATAAAGATATTATTGGAAATTCTGAAATTGTTTTAACCACCGCTTTGCTGAAACAACGTCTTCTTGATTTAGACGAAAAAACACCTTTTAATTTAGCTTTCAATCCTGCTTTAGAAAAAGTAATCAATAGCTATTTGTTGTACCGTAAAAAGTACTATCCAAAGTTAATGGCAAAAGCAAAGTACTATTTTCCAATGTTTGAGAGGTATCTAGATCAATATGATATTCCTTTGGAAATGAAATATTTAGCAATTGTCGAGTCTGCCTTAAGACCACAAGTAAAATCGAGAGTTGGTGCTACAGGTTTATGGCAATTTATGTATGGAACAGGAAAACAGTTTGATTTAAAAGTAAGTTCTTATGTTGATGAACGTCAAGATCCTGTAAAAGCAACCATTGCAGCTTGTAAATATTTAGATCAATTATACACTATTTTTGGAGATTGGGATTTAGCTTTAGCGGCGTATAATTCTGGACCAGGAAATGTAAGGAAAGCCATAAAACGTTCTGGGGGTTATCGAAACTATTGGAATATAAGACCTTATTTACCAAGAGAAACAGCAGGTTATGTTCCTGCATTTTATGCAACCATGTATGTTTTTGAATATGCAAATGAGCATAAGATTTATTCGGAACTTCCAAAGTTTTTTAATTTTCAAACAGATACAATTCGTGTTAAAAAAACAATAAGTTTCGATCAAATTTCTGAAATCATACAGGTTGATGAAGCGGTGATTTCCTTTTTAAACCCTTCCTATAAATTAGATATTATTCCGTTTATAAAAGATAGAAATTACGCTGTAAGATTACCAAGTAATAAAATAGTTGAATTTTTAGACAAAGAAAAAGAGATTTATGCTTTAGCTGCCGATGACGAAAGTAAAAGAGAAAAGCCTTTGCCTAAGTATTTTGAAATGGATAGACGCATTCGTTACAGAGTTCAAAATGGAGATTATCTAGGAAAAATTGCAAATAAATTTGGTGTAAGAGTAAGCAGTCTTAAACGTTGGAATGGACTGAAAAATAATCGTTTAAAGATAGGACAAAGGTTGTCTGTTTTTCCAAAGAAAATTCCTTCATCTAACAGTACGTCAACAAAGAAGAAAGCAACAACTTCATCAAAAAAATCCACAAAAACAGGCAAATATGATATCTATGTTGTTAAAGAAGGAGACTCGCTTTGGAACATTGCTAAAAAATTTAAGAATGTTTCTGTTGATGAAATTAAAAAGTGGAACAATATTTGGAGTGTTAAAAGTTTAAAACCAGGAACTAAACTTAAAATTTTTAAAAGCTAAACTCATGAAAAAAATATTTTCAATTTCAACAATTATACTTTTATTATCCTCTTGTGTTGGGACTGATAAATTGATTTTAAAAAAATCTTTAGGTAAAATTAATAAAGTAATGGTCGTTGCTAAAATTAGCGATTGGACAGGTGATGTTGGTAGCGAAATTCGTAATTCTTTTGGAGAACTAATGGTAGGCTTACCACAACCAGAGCACGTTTTATCGGTATCCCAGGTTGCGCCAAATGGTTTTAGTTCTATGATGAAAGCTAGTAGGAATATTTTAATTATTACTGAAACTGAAAATGAGAGTTTTACGGTAAAGAGAAATATTTATGCACAACCACAAACGATTGTCTATGTGCAAGCAAAAGATGATGAAAGCATCATTAAACTTCTACAGAAGCATAAAAATGAAATTAAAAACATCTTTATAGATTCTGATATTAAATTTACACAAAGTATTTTTAATAAAGATAAAATTGATAATTCACAATACAAAACACTTCGTAATTTAGGGGTTACTTTTACAATACCTAAAAAGTTTAGAACTGTTGATGATACAGGAGAGTTTCTTTGGTTAAGAAATCATTTAATGAGTGGAATTGCAAAAACAGGGAGTAATAATATTTTAGTGTATTCAGTTCCGTTAGGTGATGAAAGTAAAATTTCGGATAATATTGTAGCGGTACGAGATAGTATCGGTAAAAAGTTTATACCAGGTTCAGATCCAGAAACGATGCATATGATTACAGAAGAAGCATACACACCCTTTACTTTTGATGCAATTATTGATGGAAAAAAAGCGTACGAAACTCGTGGGAAATGGGAGGTGAAAAATGATTTTATGGCGGGTCCATTTTTAAATTACACTGTAATTGATAAAAAGAATAATCGATTAATTGTTTTTGAAGGATTTACCTACGCACCTTCAGTAAGTAAAAGAGCTTTTGTTTTTGAGTTAGAAGCGATTGCCAAGTCTATGAAGATTAATTAGTTGATTTTTTAGATTAAAATATTGAAAGTCTAAAGCAGTATGTTTTAGACTTTTATTTATATAAGTATCTCACAATCAAAAACGTATTTCCTATATTTGATACTTAACCAAAAACAATTTTTATCATGGAAATGAATATTTACATCTTTTTTGTAACGGCTATAATACCGTTAGTAGTTGGTTTTGTCTGGTATGGTCCATTATTTGGAAATGCTTGGATGAAAGAAATGGGGTTTACGAAAGAATCTTTAGCAGGTCAAAATATGGTCTTAACTTTTATTTTAAGTTATGTGTTTAGTTTATTAATTTCATTTTTTCTTCTTTTCTTAGTTGTTCATCAAATGGGAGTAATGCAAGTTTTAGAAGGAGAGACTGGTTTTGGAGAACAAACAGGTGAAGCGTTTACTTTTTTCCAAAACTTTTTGGGTACTTATGGCGATCGTTTTAGAACTTTTAAACACGGTGCTATACATGGTATAATGTCTGGGGTGATTTTTGTGCTTCCTGTTTTATCTATTATTGCAATGTTTGAAAGAAAAAGCGTAAAATATGTTGCTATAAATACGGGTTATTGGATTGTAACATTAGCAATTATGGGAGGAATTATTTGTCAATGGGTATAAAATAATACGATCTATAAAAAACAGAACCACGCATATAGCGTGGTTTTTTTATGAATTTAAAATAAGTTTAGTAACCTATTTTTGCTCTTACTCTTTGTAACACTTCTTTGGCAACAATCGTTGCTTTTCCTGCCCCAACTTCTAATGCTTCGTCGATTTCATGTTTGTTTTCCATAAAATGATTGTAGCGCTCTCTAGTGGTTGAAAATTGCTCAATAATCAATTCATATAAGGCTTGTTTTGCGTGCCCATAACCATAGTTTCCACCTTCGTAATTTGCTCTCATTTCTGCAATTTCAGCTTTTGAAGCTAATAATTTGTACAAGCCAAAAACGTTATCATTGTCTGGATCTTTAGGTTCTTCTAAACCTTTGCTATCCGTTTTAATAGACATTATTTGTTTTCTTAGTTTTTTGTCTGGTAAGAAAATGTTGATAATGTTATTTCTAGATTTACTCATTTTTTCACCATCAGTTCCAGGAACTAATTTGCCATTCTCTTGTATTTTAGCTTTTGGAGCAACCAATGTTTCTCCGACAACATTGTTAAATCTATTGGCTACATCACGTGTCATTTCTAAATGCTGTAATTGATCTTTTCCAACAGGAACAATTTCTGCATCATATAATAAAATATCAGCAGCCATTAACATTGGGTAAGAAAACAACCCTGAGTTTACATCTCCTAATCGATCCGCTTTGTCTTTAAAGCTATGTGCTAATGTTAACCTTTGATACGGAAAAAAGCAACTTAAATACCAAGATAACTCTGTAACTTGTGGAATATCACTCTGTCTATAAAAAACTGTTTTACGAACATCTAAACCACAAGCTAACCAAGTGGCAGCAGTGCTATACGTGTTTTCTCGTAATTCTTTTCCATCTTTAATTTGTGTTAAAGAATGCATATCTGCAATAAATAAAAAAGCTTCATTTTCTGGGTTATTCGCCATTGCTATGGCAGGTAAAATTGCACCTAATAAATTACCCAAATGCGGTGTTCCTGTACTTTGTACTCCAGTTAAAATTCTAGACATAAAATAATATTTGAATGAGATAAAAATCTCTCTAAAAGGACAAAAATAAGGTTTTGTTTAAGAAAACCAATCAAACAAAAGAATATTAGTATTTTTGTTACTTATGAAATTTATAAAAATCCCTTTTCTTTTTATTTGGCGAATATGGTTTTATACCCTAATTATAGTAACCATCATTTTAATCTCTCCTTTTTTATTTATATTAACTACTAAGGAAGAATACTATCCTACTTTTTGGAAACTGATTAGAGTTTGGGCAAAAGTGCTGGTTTATGGAATGGGATTTCCTTTAAAAATACAAAATGATCAAGTTCTAGATAGAAGTAAAAGCTATATGTTTTGTGCGAATCACGCCTCTTTAATGGATCCTTTTGTATTGATCGTTTTAAGTAAAAATCCAATAGTTTTTGTTGGAAAAAAAGAGTTAGTTAAAATTCCGATTTTTGGCTTTTTTTATAAAAGAGTGGTCATTATGGTTGATAGAAGTTGTCCTGAAAGTAGGAGAAAAGTATATGAGATCGCAAAGAAAAGATTGAGAAACGGAACAAGTATGGCTATTTTTCCTGAAGGATTAGTGCCAACCGAAAACGTAGTTTTAGCACCTTTTAAAAATGGGGCTTTTAGTTTGGCTATTGAGTTCGAAATACCAATTGTACCTCAGGTATATTATGATTGTAAGCGTTTTTTTTCTTGGGATTTCTTTAAAGGAAGACCTGGAATTTTTAGAATTCATCAACATCAATTTGTGGAAACTAAAGGGTTGAAAAAAGAAGATATACCAGACTTAAAACAAAAAGTTTTTAATATCATTGAAACTGATTTATTGAGTGATAAAAAATATATGAAAGACACAAATAGAGAAAATAATGAGCGAGAATTTAAATCACCTTTATAGTAAGTTAGAGGAGAAATTGAATGTGATTTCTCACGGTTTTGGATTGGTTTTAGGGATTATAGTTTTTCCTTTTTTGGTCATTAAATCATTAAGTTTTGATGGTTTTTGGAAACCTATAAGTTTTATTATTTATGGTTTAAGTTTAATTATTTTATATGCTGCATCAACTTTTTATCACGCAGCAAAAAAACCAAAGAGAAGAAGACAACTCAACATTTTTGATCATGCAGCAATTTACGTGTTAATTGCAGGAAGTTATTCGCCTTTTTGTTTAGTCGCTTTAAACTCTAGTTTAGGTTGGTATATGTTTATTTTTGTTTGGATTTTTGCTTTAACAGGTATTATATTAAAACTTTTTTTTACAGGAAGATTTGATAAATTATCAACAGCAATGTATTTATTAATGGGTTGGCAAGTATTATTTTTTATAAAACCGTTAATTAAAAATTTAACTGAAGAAGGGTTGCAGTTTTTAATTGCGGGCGGAATTTTTTATTCAGTTGGCGCTGTTTTATATTCAATTAAAAGAATGCCTTATAATCACGCAATCTTTCATGTCTTTGTTTTATTAGGAAGCTTAAGCCATTTTATAGCAATCTATTATTTGTAGAAATTAGATAAAAAATAACGATTTTTTTTATGTCCAACTTTTAAAAGGAATTTTACTTAAACTAGAATTGTAATATCTTTTATCTCCGGTAACTTCAGTGCCTAACCATGAAGGTTTTTTAAAGGCTTCATTTTCGGAATTTAATTCAATTTCTGCAACAATTAAACCTTCATTATCACCATAAAATTCATCAACTTCAAAAACATGATTTTCGCTTTTTACATAAAATCTTGTTTTGTCAATAATTGAAGGTTCACACAAAAAGAATAATTGTTCTGCTTCCGTTTTATCAATCTCTTTTTCCCACTCAAAACGAGTTGTTCCTGTCGAATTCGATTTTCCTTTAATGGTTAAAAAAGCATTATTATCAGAAATTCGAACTCTTACAGTTCTGTTTTTATCAGAATTTAAATAGCCTTGTTTTAGCTGTTTTTTTTGATAAAACTCTTTTTTGAAATCTTCATTCTTTACTAAAAATTTTCTTTCAATTTCTAAACTCATAAATATCTCTGCATTTTTGTACTAATATACCCGTTTTTATCGTTAGTCTATAATTATTAAAATATCTTTGATTTATAAACAAACATATGAAAAAGTTATTTTTTCTCTTTCTATTTTTAATCTATTTTCCAGTTTTTTCTCAAACTGATTATAGCGATTCTTGGGAAGATTTTTATTCTTATAATAACGTTAAGGATTTTGTGAAAGTTGATAATGTCTTATATGCATTGACAGATAATGCTATTTTTACTTTTGACGAAAGCACTTCTGAAATTAAAAAGTTTTCATCTATTCAAGGTTTGTCTGGCGAAACAACATCATCAATTCACTACAATACTGCTTTTAAAAGAGTCGTTATTGGGTATCAAAATGGATTAATTGAAGTAATTGATGAAAACGGAGCAATTACAATTTCATCAGATATTATAAACTTCACCCAATCCGGAGTAAAAAGCATCAATCATATTTCTGAATTTGGTGATATACTATACCTTTCTACACCATTTGCAATTGTAGAATATAATATAGAAAATTTAGAGTTTGGTGATACTTTTTTTATAGGAAACAGTTCTACTTCTCTAGAGATAAATAAAACATTAATTTCTGATGGAAAAATTTATGCGGTTACCGAAGACGGAATTTTTACTGCAGATGTTACAAGTACACTTTTAATTGATTTTAATAGCTGGCAGCAACAATTTAGTGGGCGTAATTTTAGTGAGATTACATTTTTTAATAATCAAATTTATGTTGCTGAAGGCAGTAAGTTATTTCAATTAAATGCAAGTAGTTTAACTGAAGTTAGAGATTTTAATGAAACTATTTTAGGATTAAAATCGTCTAGCACTAATTTGTCAGTCGCGCTACATAAAAGTGCCATCATTTTAAATTCAGCAAACAATCAAGTAGATATCTTTACGGCGACTACCGATTTTGATTTTACGCTAAACACAGCTTTTATTAAAGACAATACAACGTATTTAGCAACAAAAGAATTTGGTGTTTTAAAAACCAGTTTAGGACAAGTAAACACGTACGAAGAAATACATCCAGATGGACCTTTATCTAACGATGTTTTTTCTATTGCAGTAAAAGATAGTCATCTTTGGGTGGTTTATGGAGGTTATGATGTCACTTATACATCAATATTTAAGAAACAAGGATTTAGCCATTTTAATGGAGAAAATTGGATAAAAACTCAATTCAATCCGGATTTCCCTGTCATAGATTTAAACTACATCTCTATAGATCCAAATGTAGAAAACAGAGTTTACATGAGTTCTTTTGGAGATACTAGATCTGTTAATTCTGTTTCGACGGGAGGTTTGTTAGTCGTAGAAAATGATGAAATAACAACATTTTACAATCAATTAAATAGTTCATTAGAAGATGTTGCTTCTAATGATCCTAGCAGAGTAAGTATCAGAACGAGCGGAACAAATTTTGATAGAGAAGGAAACCTATGGGTTGCAAGTATTGGTTTTGATGAAGAATTAAAAAAATTATCACCTTCTGGACAATGGAGTAGTTTCGATTTAAGTTCGATAAAAACGGTTCCAGATAAATTAGGTTTAAGTGAAATTGCAATCGATAATAGCAATAACATTTGGATAGGAACGAGAAGAAATGGTGTGTACGTTTTTAACGAAAGTGGAAATAGGAAAAGAGCTTTAGTTGCAACACCAAATTTAGGAAATTTACCTGATACAGATGTGTTAACTGTTGCTGTAGATAAAAACAATAGAGTTTGGCTAGGTACAAGAAGTGGATTGGTTGTTTTTAGAAATGCCTCTGGAGTTTTTGATGCGAATGTTTTAAACGCTGAACCTGTTGTTATAGAAGAAAACGGTGTTGGGGAAAGATTATTAGGAGATCAAAAAATTAATACAATCGTTATTGATGGTGCAGAGAATAAATGGTTTGGAACAGATAATGGAGGCGTTGCTTATACAAATCCTTCCGGGCAAACTACGTTAGCTAATTTTAGCAAGCAAAATTCACCCTTACCGTCCAATAGGATTTTAAAAATTAGGGTTGATAAAAATAATGGTAAAGTTTATTTTGCGACAGATAAAGGTATTGTTGTATACAATAGCAAAGTAGCTGCTTTTGGTGAAGTTTTAGCGGATGTTTATGCCTATCCAAATCCTGCTTTAAAAAACCATGAGACCATCACTATTGATGGTAGAAATGGAACGCATTTACCAAAAGGAACGAATGTGAAAATTTTAGATGTTGCAGGTAATTTAGTTTATGAAACCAATGTTGTGGAAGGGCAAGAATTACAAGGAGGTAAAGTAGTTTGGAACAAAAAAAACTTAGCAGGCAACAAAGTGGTATCTGGTGTTTACATTGTTTTATTGTCTAACGAAGACGGTTCAGAAACAGCTACGGCTAAACTCGCAATTGTTAATTAATGGCGATCGTAAATACAAAAGCAATTGTTTTAAGTTCACTAAAATATGGTGAAACAAGCTTAATTGTAAAATGCTACACACAAGAAGAAGGCGTTAAATCTTATTTAATTAGAGGAGTTTTAAAGCCGAAAAAAAAGGGAATAAAAGCTGCACATTTTCAACCTTTAACGCAATTAACAATTATTGCCAATCACAACACAAAAAATGCTTTAAACTCTATAAAAGAAGTACACGTAATTCATCCTTATAAAAGTATTCATACAGATATTGTAAAGCAATCAGTTGTTCTATTTTTGTCAGAAGTTTTATCAAACTCTATCCAAGAAGAGGAACGAAATTTAGCACTTTATGAGTATTTAGAAACTGCCTTTATTTGGTTAGATATACATGATAAAGTTGCAAATTTTCACTTATTATTTCTTTTAAATTTAACAGGTTTCTTAGGGTTTTACCCTGATACGTCAGAAATAAATAAAAAAGGTTTTAATTTATTAGAAGGTAATTTTTCTGATAGTATTCATGAAAAAAATGTTATTTCAAATAATGATTTTCATCAATTTAAAAAGCTGTTAGGCATAATTTTTGATAATTTAGAAAACGTAACTTATAGTAAAGCCGAAAGGCAGTTAGTTTTACACGTTATTATTCAGTATTTTAGGCTACATTTGGGTGCTTTTAGAGACCCAAAATCGTTGCAAATTTTAGAAACCGTATTTAGTTGATGATGAAGTATATTCTTTTTGTATTTATAGTTTTAATTAGTGGTGTAATCTTTGGTCAAGAAATAACAATCTTAGACAAGAAAACGGGTAAAAAAGTAAAAAATGTCACTATTTACAACAAGTCTAAAACCATCAGTTTAACAACTGATAATAATGGTTTAGCAGATGTTTCTACTTTTAAAAATGATGAAATAATTATTTTTTCTCATTTATCTTACGCAAATTATAGAGTAACAAAAGCTGTTTTAAGAAAACAAAACTTCACTGTTTATTTAAACAAACAATCAGAGCAATTAGACGAAATAGTGATTTCTGTTTTTAAAAAAGAAGAAAAATCAAAAAGAATTGCAGAACAAGTAGCAGTGCTTTCGTCTAAAAAAATTCAAAAATTTTCACCTCAAACTTCTGCAGATTTATTAGCGATAATTCCCGGAATTAAAGTTCAAAAATCACAATTTGGTGGAGGAAGTCCTGTAATTCGCGGAATGGAATCTAACAGGGTTTTGTTGGTTGTTGATGGGGTTAGAATGAACAATGCTATTTATAGAAAAGGACACTTGCAAAGTTCAATTACAATTGCACCAAATTTATTAGATAAAATAGAAGTTGTTTTTGGACCCTCTTCTGTGATTTATGGTTCAGATGCCTTGGGAGGTGTAATCCATTATTATACAAAAACACCTAAATTATCAGAAAAAGAAGAAGTTAAAAGTCAGTTTTTTTCTAGATTTTCAAGTGTAAATCAAGAAATTACAACCAATGTTTCTGCGGAGGTAAGCTTTAATAATTGGGCTTCTTTTACAAGTATTTCTTATTCAGATTTTGGCGAATTAAAAGCTGGTAAAAATAGGAGTCATGGTTTTTCTGATTGGGGAAAAGTTTTCTACTATTCAGAAAACGTGAATGGAAATTATAATGAAAATCCAACTGAAAATTCCGACCCGAATTTATTAAGAAATACAGGGTATAATCAAACAGATGTATTGCAGAAATTTTTTGTTCCACTATCAAAAAATACAGATTTAAAAATTAATCTACAATATTCTACCTCATCTAATATTCAAAGATTTGATCGATTAACAGAGATAAGAGATATTACAGATGTTTCTTCTTTAAAGTTTGCAGAATGGTCTTATGGCCCTCAAAAAAGGCTATTAATCTCATCACAATTACTTCTTAGTCCTAATAAAAACTGGTTAGAAAGCGGAACGATAACAACTGCTTATCAGAACCTTCAGGAAAGTAGAATCCAAAGAAAATTCGGAAGTTTAGATCGTTCTCATAGAGAAGAAAGTGTTGTTGTTTTTAGTGTAAACGGAGATTTTTATGTGCCGTTAACAGAAGATAAAACAAGAACTTTATCGTATGGTTTTGAGTTTGCTTACAATGATGTTTCTTCTAATGCTTATGGTCAAACTTTACATATTTCTAATGGAGAAGTTAATGGTTTTTCTGACAATTTTAAAGTACAATCTCGATATCCTGACGGAGGAAGTAATTATCTTAGTTCGTCACTATACGTGGGTTATAAACAAGATGTTAATAGTAAATCAACCTTAAATTCGGGGATTAGATTTACAAATACAACCTTAAATGCAACATGGATAGACGAAACATTTATTCAGCTTTCAGACAATGATATTAGTGCAAATAATTCTGCAATTACAACAACAATAGGATACGTTTATAAGCCTAATAAAAACTGGCAATTAAATAGTGTTTTATCCTCTGGTTTTCGTTCGCCTAATATAGATGATGTTGGTCGAGTTCGTGAAAAAAGTGGCGATGTAACGGTACCAAATATTAATGTAAAGCCAGAGTTTGCTTATAATGCAGAAGTAGGAATTCAGAAGTATTTTAATGATAGGAAATTTCGTTTAAGCGCAAATGTATTTTACACCTTGTTAGATAATTATATTATTAGAGACCGTTTTACCATAAATGGAAGCGATCAGGTTTTATTTGATGGTGAATATGGGAATGCAGTTGCCAATCAAAATAGAGGAAATGCTTTTATTTCAGGATACACAATTAGCTATTTAGGAAAACTTTCTCGCGCTTGGAATACATCAGGATTTATAACCTATACAAAAGGAAGAACGTATGATTCAGAAGAACCGATGTCTTCTATTCCGCCTTTATTTGGTCAGTTTGAAGTAAATTATAAGAAAGATAAAATAGAAGTTGGTGCAGCTTTAAGGTTTAATAGCAAAAAGGATATTGAAGACTTTAATTTTAGAGAAGGAATTGATAATCATGATTTAACACCTGTGGTGGATGCAAATGCAGCTACTAATGAAGATATTTATTTTGGTTCTCCAAGTTGGATGACTATTGGTGTAAATGGACGCTATTCAGTAACTGAAAACTTTTCTGTACAAGCAAGATTAGACAACCTTTTTGACGAACATTACATCGAGTTTGCTTCTGGGATTTCTTCTCCAGGAAGAAATTTATCTGTTTCTTTTGTTGCTAATTTTTAGTAATTTCACAGCATGAAAACGTTGGCAAACTTAAATCCATTGCGCTTTTTTTTAGCACTAATTGTATTAGTTTATCATCTTAGACTTTTTTCTGTAAATCAAGGTTTACCTTTTTTAGATGATTTCCCTATCCTTGATAAAGGAATAGAGGCTGTCTATATGTTTTTTGTTTTAAGTGGATTTCTTATTATTAGAATTATTTATAAAGAAAAAGCTAGTGGAAAGTTCTCTAAAAAGAATTTTTATATGAGGAGAGTTCTTCGAATTTTACCTCTTTACTATCTCATTGTTTTTGTAGGTTTCACTTTTTATCATATTGTTTTACCCTATTTAGGAATTCCATTTCAAATAAACTATAACTTAACAGAGGGTTTGCTTTTAAGTATTTTCTTATTGCCTAATGTTTTGAATTATTATGACCCTGGAGGGATTTTAGGTGTTTTATGGTCAATAGGGATAGAAGAACAATTTTATCTTTTTATAGCTCCTCTACTGTTTTTTGTAAAGACGCATCATGTCATTAAAGTATTAGTAATTATATTTATTGGATACTTTATTATCTATCATTTAGAGTTTTTCTTTATTTTAAATAAATATAATTTCGTCTATTTTTATATGATAATAGGCGGTGTGATTTCAATTTTTGAAGAAGAAAAGAAGTTGAATTTTTTAAAAGAGAAAAAGATAGTTCCCGTAATTGTAACAATTTTAGTTGTGCTCCATTTTTTCACGAACTACTTTAAAATTGAAAATGAGTTTTTATACAACCTATACACTTCTATTTTATTCAGTCTTTTTGTTTATTCAATTAGCCACCTGAATGGTAATGTCGAAATCAAAAGTAAAATATTAAATTATTTTGGAAAAATCTCTTATGGAATATATATGTACCATGTTATTGCTATTAATATAGTTGCTTTTGTTTTCCTTAAAGTTATTGGGGTCGATTATTTGAATGAAACAATAACTATTATTTTAGTGCACCTTTTTACAATATTTCTTACATTAATACTTGCTCATTTTTCTTATAAATATTTTGAAATGTTTTTTCTAAAGTTAAAAGAGAAGTATAGATAATTTTATTTCCTTTTTCCTTCTTCTGTAAAATTATCAGACAAAGCTCTTTCTGTTTTAATAATACTCACAATAATAGATAGAATGGCTAAAACCATAGGTTGCCAAGTGAGTTCTTTTGTCGTAAAATTGGCTAAAAGCATTGCTGCAATAAAAGAAAAACCAGCATACATTAATAAGTTCTTGTTAAAAGTAGCGTTTGCAGAATTCCAAATATCTTGATTTTGCATAGCTTTAAAAGTTCTGTAACCATATAAATTATTGATTTTCTTTGGTGGGAATTTCCAAAAAATAATACTCAATAAAAACAACAAACCATTTGTGGTTAAAACATATATAATAGGACTCATAGTCTAAGTTTTTTAATTTTTCTTACTGCTTATTTTTTCATTGGTCTTAATAAACCTTCTTGCGCAAAAGAAGCCACTAATTTACCATCTCTTGTATAAATATTTCCTTTTGATAAACCTCTTGCTCCAAAAGCATTCGGTGATTCAGCAGAGAATAACATCCAATCATCAAAATCAAAATCTCTAAAAAACCACATAGAATGATCTAAACTTGCCGTTTGAGTATTTCCAAAATTATATTCTTTTGCATTCGGATTAAAGGCAGCATTCAATACATTATAATCAGATATATATGTAAGAATTTGATGTTTTAAAGGCAAATCCATTTTTGGAATGTCCCCTTTTAATTTAAACCAAATTTCTTCTTTTGCAGGTAAGTTTTTTCTTTTTAAAGGATTAGGAACATGTACTGGTTTAAAATCGATTGGACGTTCGATACTCAAAAACCCTTTTAAAGACTTTGGTAAAAAAACGCCAAACTTAGTAACCATGTCTTCCCAACTTAATAAGTCTTCTGGCTGTTTTATATTTGTATTCATTACTGATTGATGCTCAAACCCTTCTTCAATTTTATGAAAAGAAGCAGCCAAAATAAAAATGGTTTTATCATTTTGTTTCGCTGTAACTCTTCTTGTAGAAAAACTACCTCCATCTCTCATTACTGCAACATGGTAATTGATCGGTATTGTTAAATCTCCTGCTTCTAAAAAATAAGCATGTAAAGAATTTATAAACCTATTTTCTTTAATTGTTCTATAAGCAGCGTTTACTGCTTGCGCTAAAACTTGACCGCCAAAAACATTAGGACTTCCAATAGTTACACTTTCTCCAGAAAAAATATTGTTATCAATTTCTTTTAAATTTAAAAGCTCTATAAGTTCTTTGCTGTTATTCATGAGATTTTTTTACTGTTTTAAATGGAAATTTTTGTTGAAAAGGTGTTGGTTGAACACGTTGTAAAAATAGCTTTAAAATTCTGTTTGTAATGCTTTTTTTATGGCGAAGATACATGGTTAGATCTTGTGGCTCTGCGCCAACAGAACTTTTAATTTCGCTTGCTGTTCTTCCAAAGTTAATGGTTTTTAATTTTTTATTGATAGCAATTTCTATGTAATCATACAGCATTCTTTGGTAGATTGCATATTCTCTGTTTAATTGATAATCAATACCTACAAAGTGTGCGTCTAAAGACTTTTGATTGATCACACCAGAAATAAAACCGACAATCTTATCTTCTAACCAATAGGTTTTTAGGATGTAATCATCCCCTAATTTCTCTTTTAAATCTTTATAGGTTTCCAAATTAAAATTACCCAAATTAAAACCTGCATTCGAAGCAACTTTTTCATATAAAGCCGTCATTTTTGGTAGCTTTTTGTCAATGTTTTCTAAGGTAACTTCTTCTACACGAATTTCTGTACTCTGCTTAAAAGCTTTTCTTGCTTTTACCCTAAATTTCGTT
>Ga0308002_1000115_pt1 | contig 32440 bp, 49 predicted proteins | sample Neamet34_FD_203148 | JGI IMG/M metagenome (GOLD analysis project Ga0308002, IMG submission 203148) | Marine microbial communities from water near the shore, Antarctic Ocean - #34 | ecosystem: Environmental > Aquatic > Marine > Unclassified | place: Southern Ocean | collected 2014-06-06
AGACACTCAAGTTCTTGAAGTAGATACAGATCAGGGCGCAACTACCCCAGTGGGTGGAATCACTATGGTCACTCAAGTTCGTTATCAGTATATGAGGGGCGAGTCCTAATGAAAATGTACAAAGGTAAATCATCCGTGATTGTGCATCCATCACAGATTGAAATAATGAAATCACGCGGTTGGTCAGAGCATAAGCCAAGCGCAACTAAACCAAAGAAAGTAACCACAACGGAGGCCGATAATGGCAACTCATAATGCAACACAGGGTTTAATCAAAGTCGGTTCTGACACATTAGGCGAACTAAAATCATTTAGTTTCTCCGAAAACAGCGACACGATTGAAACATCAAATCTATCATCCACAGCCAAAACTTATGCCGCTGGCAAGACGGGCTTTTCTGGTTCTGCTGAGGCTTTTTGGGATAACGATGATGCGGGTCAAACTGCTTTATCTAATGGCGCAATTGTTCAAATGCACTTTTATCCAGAGGGCGCAACAACGGGCGACAAGTTCCGCACAGGCACTTGTATTGTTTCTGAAATATCTACCAGTTTATCAACAGAAGGAATGGTTGAAGCGAGCTTCACATTCACAGGGTCAGGCACTTTAGCTGAGTCCACTGTTTCTTAAAAAGTTTAGCGGCTAGGGCTTCGGCCTGAAACAGCGTTTTCCCCGATGCGCTTGCCGTTAATTTATCGGGGGATTTACTAATTGGGGAATTATTATGAGTGCAATTATAGAGTCAGCAAAAGTACATTTTACTGAGCGTATGTCGAAGATTAATTCCATTGTTATTCCTGAGTGGGATAACACAGAAATCTTCTTTCGCCCTAGCATGAACTTCAAAGATCAGGGCATTGTTCTCAAGTTGCATGGTGACGGTCTACCAGCCGAAGCTGTTGTTATGACGCTAATCTTGAAATCTTTGAATAAAGACGGTTCTAAGATGTTTGTAAAAGCCGACAAGACTGAATTGTTACTTCGCGTTGATCCCGAAGTGGTTAGCCGAATCGTTAGTGAAATGAGTGACGATGAGCCAACCGTTGAGGAAGCAACAAAAAACTAAAACAAGATCATGATTTACGTTTTGCAATGGTATTAGCGGAACACCTCCATAAAACACTGGAGGAGATTATGGTCTTGAGTACAGATGAAATTATACTTTGGGCAGCTTTTTTGGAGTTAAATAATGGCAAGTGAAAAAGTCAATATAGTCATTAAAGCTGTTGATAAGACGAAGCGGTCTTTTCGTGCGGTGACTATGGGCCTGAACGCAATTAAGAAAGTTGCGTTTTCTATGCAGTCTGCTCTTATTGCGGTTGGCGTTGCTGGCTTTGGCTTTCTTGTCAAAAAGTCTATGGATGCCACTGATGCCCTCGGCAAAATGGCTGACAAGATTGGTATCGGAACAGCCGAATTAGGCGGTCTAAGACACGCAGCAGAATTAACAGGTGTTGCTACTACCACTCTCGATATGGGCCTCCAACGGATGGTTAGGCGTATCTCTGAGGCGGCTAGTGGTTCAGGTGAAGCTAAAGACGCTTTGATCGAGCTTGGGCTAAGTGCTAAGGCATTAAATGCCATGTCTCCTGACCAACAATTTCGAGCAATCGCAGACGCTATGGAAGGTGTCGCAGGCCAAGGCGAGAAGGTTCGCTTGGCTATGCGTCTATTTGATACCGAGGGTGTGGCGTTAGTTAACACGCTTAACGGCGGCAGTGCTGCATTAATTAAAATGGAAAGCGAAGCCGAGCGCCTAGGTTTGCGGTTAAGCCGTGGCTTAGTTAAAGGCGTTGAAAAAGCAAACGATTCAATCGGCACTTTAACCACTTATATCGCAACTTTGTTTCATCGAATAGTAGGCGAGTTAGCTCCCGCTATAGAATCTGTGACAAAGGGATTAATGGGTTGGTTTGAGTTAAAAGTTGACGAAGCTGGCGGCCCTGCAATGCTCGCTTCTAAGATAGCAATGTCTGTTTTAGATGCGTCAGAAACTATCATCACAGCCTTTAGAGATATGACGGAGAGTATTTATAACTTTGTGAATACTTCTGGCAAAGTTTTGGAACGCTTTCATCGGTGGCTTGGTGACACTGAGTTCAACACTGGCGAAGATTTGATATTTACAGGTGATGCTTTCGATACCGCTATATACCAAATCAGCGATATGCGCACGAATTTAGAAATATTACAAAGACAATACAAAGCCACCGCTGACGCTGGCAGTTCTATTGGTGATGTTTCAAGCAGCGGTACAACTTTAGTTGATTTAACGGCAATGAATCAATCTCAAATAATGGATTTGCAAGATAATTATCAATCCATGTATTTAGGAAAGCAGATTGCACATGACAACTTAATACTAAAGCAACAAGCTAGTGCAGAAAAAATAGCTTTAAGTTATGCGGCAAGGCATAAAGGAAAAATGCTTAATCTGACTCATTTATACCTCACTAAACAAAGCGCAATACAAAAAGCCAGCCAAGAAGCGTTAAAGAATACAAGCACAACTATTACCGAAGATATTATTGCTGCCTACAAATCAACAACCGACTCCATAGAAGAAACTCTGACTGATGCCATGATGGGTACAAAGAGTTGGGGCGAATCAATGAAAGGCATATTCCGACAGGTGGCAAGGGAATATGTGCTGACTAACATGGCTAGGCCATTTATTAAATCCATCACTAGCGCGTTACCTACATTCGATGGCGGTGGCTTTACTGGTGGTGGTTCTCGATCTGGTGGTGTAGATGGCAAGGGTGGGTTCAATGCGGTATTACATCCAAACGAAACCGTAATTGACCACACTAAACAGCAGGGTAATGGTAGCTCCACTAATATCAGTTTCAATATTCAAGCCAATGATGCGCGTGGGTTCGATCAGCTTCTACAAGAGAGGCGCGGTCAGATAGTCGGCATGATTAATCAAGCAATGAATGAAAACGGGCAGAGGGCTATCGCATGAGTTTCCCAACCACGCCTGTATTCAATGCGCTGAATATTAAATCCAATTCACCGACATTAGTTAGCGAGACAGCTTCTGGCAGAATGCAAAGCCGTAAGGTTGGTTCTCAGAAGTGGTCATTTACAGCAGCATACCCGCCAATGACGCAAGCCGATTTCAAGCCTGTTTGGGCCTATGTTATTGCTCGCGGTGGTCGTCATGGTGTGTTTTCTGTGACACCGCCAGTAGTGTCTTCGACTAGCGGCACAGGGACAGGCACAGTGACTTGTTCGGCTACAACTGTAGGCAATACATCAGTCACTATATCGGGCCTCACAGGGACGTTAAAGGCTGGCGACTTCGTTAAATTCGCTAACCATACCAAGGTTTATATGCTGGCCTCAGACCGTAGTGGCGCAGGCGCTATTACTATTGAGCCGCCATTGATCGCAGCGATTGCGTCAAATGAGCAAATGTACTTTGATAACGTGGCCTTTACGGTTCGCCTTGCTAATGACATTCAAGGATTTGATGTAGGCACTGATGCACTTTACAGGGTTAACGAGATTGATTTTGTGGAGGCGTTTTAAATGTCTCGCACAATTCATTCTTCTACCCTAGCTAAACTCGCTTCCAATACATTCCAAACCGCTCTATTGGTTAAGGTAGACTTTTCCACGCCCCTATACATTACAGATAACGCTCACGACATAACTTATGGTGGCAATGTTTATCAGGCAGGCGGCCACTTTCTAGGACTTTCAGACATAAAAGAAACAGCCGATCTCAAGGTAGGAACTGCGACCATTCTAATGTCTGGTGTAGAACAAACCTATATTGCGGCTATGTTGGCTGGAACGTATTTAAACCGCCAAGTGCTAGTTAATCGCGTTGTCTTAGAAAATGGCGCAATCGTGGGAGATCCAATAATAGCTTTTGATGGGCGTATCGCTCACTTCTCTATTGCTGACACTAACGGTAGTAGCCAAGTACAACTAACGGTTGCGGGCCACTGGGCAGACTTTGAAGGTAAGAAAGGTAGAGTGTCAAATGACAACTCACAACAAAGTGTCTTTTCTGGTGACTTAGGTATGCAATTTTCTGCGCAACTTGTGCGCAATATTAGTTGGGGTCGCTAAATGTTTGCTGCATTTTTTACATGGGTAAGTGAAGCGATTGTAGGTTATTTTGCTGGCATCACAATCGAATCAATTATCACGAACTTGATTATATCTTGGGCGATTGACGAGGTATTGGGCGAGAGTTTTGAGAACGATAATAAAGGCATACTGCTAAACAAATCTTCCAATAATGCGCCAATTCCCGTTGTGTACGGTGAACGAAAGGTTGGTGGCATTCGCTCATTTGTTGGCACAAGCGGAACCGATAACACTCATTTATGGATTGTATTAACTCTAGCAGAAGGTGAGATAGAGTCGATTGACGATATATACATCGATGACGTTTTACTCGAATCAGGCAGTAAACATTTCAGCGACACCGTTATCACTAAATATTTAGGAACGGACACTCAAACAGCAGACGCGGCATTAGTGGCTGCAAACATTGGTTGGACTACTAACCATCGGTTGCGTGGTTTGGCTTATGTCGTGTGTAAGTTCACATGGAATCGTGACGCTTTCGGCTCCTTGCCAGTAGTAAACGCTGTCATTAAGGGTAAGAAAGTATTTGACCCACGCAACAGCACCACAGCATATAGCTCAAATCCAGCATTATGCCTACGGGACTACCTCACTAACAGTCGCTATGGAAAAGGGTTAGCATCATCTGCGATTGATGACACGCTATTTGGTACGGCAGCGACACGATGTGAATCTCAAGTAACGCCTTATAGTGGCGCAGCAACACAAAACATCTTTAGCTGTAACGCTGTTGTTAATACCGACAAATCATTAATCAGTAATACCCGTGAGTTAATGTCAGGGTGTCGCGGCTTAATGCCTTATCAAGGCGGCAAGTTTGGCTTAATTATTGAAGATGAGAAGATAGGCAGCACCGTTTTTGACTTCGATGAGTCGCATATTATTGGCGGCATTATGATCGAGTCAGAGAAAAAATCGACAAAGTATAACCGAGTCGTTATCACCTACCCGAACCCCAACAAAAACTGGCAGACAGACACAGTTGATTGGCCAGTTGTGGGAAGTACAGCGCATAACGATTACATGACCGAAGACAGTAATGTTGATCTAATTGGACGCCTATCATTGCCGACAATAACCAACTTTTATACCGCGTCTGATATTGCAGAGTTAGTAGTTAAGCGTAGTCGTGCGGGTTTGAAGGTGGCGATACAATGCACCAGCGAGGCGTTGAAATGTCAGGTAGGCGATGTGGTTTCCATCACTCACTCAACACCAGATTGGACAGCTAAAGAATTTAGGGTGATGCTAACAAGCCTCAAGTCTGATGGAACGGTCACATTAAATCTAATTGAACACCAAGATAATATCTATCCGTGGGGAACGAAAACGCAAGAAGCTAGTCAGCCTAGCACTAACTTGCCTGACCCATTCAGCGTAGTAGCGCCGACCAGTTTAGCGGTTAATACAGGCTCATCAAATTACCTAGTTCAAGCAGACGGGGCGATTATTGTTCGTGCCAACGTGACTTGGACAGCGAGTGTAGATCAGTTCGTTAATCAATATGTAATCCAGTGGAAATACGCTTCTGGTTCAGTGTACGCAAATGAGGTGACAACCTCAGCCAACTCAGCTTATATCTCAGGGTTTAAGACGGGCGAAAGCATAGATGTTCGCGTCAAAGCCGTTTCTTCTATAGGTGTATCAAGTGCTTGGGTAATTGTATCAGCGACAACGGTAACGGCTCACGCTACAGCCCCAGCAGTGCCTACAGGGTTAACCGCTACAGCAAAGCAAGGCGCTATTGAACTAAGTTGGACAAACCCAACCGATACCGATTTTGCGTATGTAGAAATCAATCGACACACAAGCAACAGCCAAGGCGCATCAAGCCTATTCGTAAAGACAAGCAACACCACTATTGTTGACCAAGTGGGTGAATCCGCCACTCGTTACTATTGGGCTAGATCGTTCAACCGTTCATCAGTAGCAAGCGCATGGACTTCGGTAGTAGTAGCCACCTCAACAACCTATCCCGTAGCAGCCGCAGCAAGCCCTACACTGGCACATAATGGCCTAGTCTACTTCGCCACCAATCAAGCTAGCGCACCCGCTACACCAAGCGCCTCAAGCTACAGCTTCGCAACAGGATCTATGACAAGCCTAACGTCTAACTGGAGTATCACGCCTCCTGTATTAAATATTGGTCAGTCTGACAAGTATTGGTCAAGCCGCTGGGCGGTTGAAGAAACCACAAGCGGTGGCGGTACAGGCACACCCACGTTCCAAACAGCGATTGCCCAGTTTACGTTTGATGGTGTGGTGACGTTTTCTAATAGCACCAGCATCACTAATGGCACAGACACGCTAACGACTAACGGGTTGTTGGCTAGCGGTGACGCAGCGGCAGATATTAACGCCAATGTAACCACAATTGATGGTAGCAAGATTACAACAGGCAGCGTAACGGCTGATTATGTTACATCAAATATTTCATTGACTAGCCCTGTAATTACTGGCGGGACTATAAAGATAGGTACAGGTAACACGCCTAGCGGAAACTCTTTTGAAGTTGCTAGCAATGGCATGATTTGGACTGATCTCATTGTTGATTGCAGGATACTAGCAACAAACTTCCACTCCAGCACTTCCAACGCAATTTACGCATCAACTAGACATGCTAAGGAGGCAATAATTGGCTTAGTTAGTGGAACTAACTCAAGCACATCTGCTCACGGAATTAGAGGTATAAATTATTACAGTGACTCTGCCACTGGAAGAGTTTCAACTTCTGGTTTAGTTGGCACAGCAGCTAATTTCGACTTTTATGCTGACGGGGGTGGAACAAACTACGGGCCTTTCACGGGCGCGCATGATTGTTTAGTGGCTAATTCAAACACAGTATCTATTGGCGACCTCGTTGTCGATGTTGAGTGCGTGGCTCGTAGAGGGTTAAGTAATACGCTATTTGAAGTTGAAACTTCTAGCTCAACCAACCAAGCCGCCTGTATCGGTGTGGTCGTTGCAGATAACGGGGCATTATCTAACCATTCCCCCGCAGCATTCATCACTGGATTCACAGATGACGGTGTGAAAATGATGAGTTCAGGCTATGAATTAGCCAAAAACAACTATCAATTAATGGCTATCAATGCCGTTGGCGAGGGACAATTGAATATCACTGGCGAGGGTGGAAACCTAACAGCAGGGGATTTGATTGTGGCGAGTTCAACAGCAGGAAAAGGCATGAAGCAAGCCGATGATTTTGTCAGAAGCTACACCGTTGCGCGAGTGCGTGAATCAGTTTCTTTTAGTTCTCCTAATGAACAAAAGCTAGTCGCCTGCATTTACTTGTGTGGCTAAAAATTAATTATTAAATAGTAAGGAAATACCATGAGCGAATTATCAAACTACCTAGAAGACCAGTTTTTGGCAATTAGTCTAAAAGGGGCCACGGCTTATACCGTAGCCACTCCCTACCTAGCTCTATTCAGCACTGACCCAACAGACGCGGGTTCTGGTACTGAGTGCAGTTGGTCAGGTTACGCTCGCCAGACAATGACCTTCGGCACAGTCAGTGGTGGAAGTGTTTCAACGTCAGCAGAAATTACGTTCCCAGCTATGGCAGGATCAAACGTAACTGTGACTCATATCGGTGTATACGATGCTTCAACCAGCGGTAATCTGCTGTACCACACAGCCCTCGATAGTTCAAAAGTGCTAGCGGCAACCGATACCATGAGTGTGGCAGTTGGCGGTGTTTCGGTAACACTTAGCTAATGAACTTCGCTTCTCTTAACAGTTTTGCACTGGGTGGATACCCTCAGCTATCGCAGTATTTAACCGCGAGTGTTGAAGGTGTCTGTACTGTTTCAGCCGTGGGGAGGCGTGTAAGAAGTTTAGAAGCATCAGTGAGTTGTACTGGGACAGTTCAGGCAGCGGCAGTCAGGATCACTAATCCAACGGCTCAAGTTACAGCCTCGGCTAGTGCGTCCTCAACCGCTATTAGATTAGTCTCGTTCAACTCAGCCGTTAACGGGTCAGCGTCTACTAGCGCACAAGCTAAACGAACAGTTTGGGCTTCTGGTGATGTTGTATCAAGCGCAGCGTTATCGGCAGTAGGTAATCGTGACAAACTATTATCTGCTTCGGTTAATGTAACGGGCGCAACGCTTACTATTGCAATTCGTAGTGCAGAGGCTTTGGCGGCTATTAGCGCCTCGGCTTCTGTTACCGCGATAGGTTATAAATCCAGAACAATAGTGGGTCAAGTTAATGGCTCTACTAATGTCACAGCGATAGCTGAAAAAGGGTTAACGGCAAGCGCATCTGCTAATGGTTCAGCACAAGTTCAAGCCGCAGACTCCGTTACTGGTGGGGTAAGAGGCTCTATTAGTGGTGGTGCAACGGTTCAGGCTGTAGGCACTAAGGTTGTATTTGCACAAGGTTCTATAGCTAGCAATACATCCACTCAAGCGGCAGGCGTTAAAGTTGTACAGCTTAATGGACAAGTGTATGTGGCTGGCAATGTGTCGGCAGACTCGGTTCGCAATGTAAGTAGCAGCGCATCCGTTAATGTTGTTGGCATTACATCAGCGGCAGGCAGCAGAAATACGCAAGTAAGCGGGTCTATAACGGGTTCAGACGCATCTGTTGTTGGTTCTGCATACGTTTATATATTTGCCATTACACCGATACACAGAAAAGTATTTGCTAGCTCAGAGAATAGAACCGTATCTGTCAAATCTGACCATAGAGTGATGCGCGTTAGTGAGGATAGAACGATGAAATTTGAATATAAAAGGGCCGCATAATGGATACTTTCGTTAAACAACCCGGAGATACCCTTGATTATGGTGTCGATCTTACCAAGTGGCTATCTACAGGCGATACAGTGAGTGGGGCAACCGCTACGGTGTCACCTTCTGGCCTGACCATTAGCGTGACTGAATCAACGACAAGTGAGCCTAAAGTATGGGCTAGCGGTGGCGTTGACGGCACTCAGTATCAGGTCACTCTAACGGTAGTGACTACTGACGGACGGACTAAAGAATTTGAATTTAAAATTGTGGTGAGTGAATTATGAGCTTCGTAAATAATGTAAATTCAACACTAAACGCAAGCGCAACATCAAGCGCAACTAGCGTCCAAGTTGTTAAAGCGGTTAGCCCGTATAACGACCCGCCAACGTCGGGGCGCATAACGCTAATGGATAGTTTATCAGCACCCACAAAGATTGAAATAATCACCTATACAGGCCGCACAGATAACACGACCTATTGGACGCTTACTGGTTGCACTAGAGCATCAGAATCGACTACAGCGTCAATATGGGCATCAGGAGATAACGCCATTCAAGCGTTTACAGCGGGTGATGCAACGGCTTCGTCAGGCACGCTACCGTTTTATAAATCAGATGGGACGAACGACCCTATCAATCTTACAAGCGCACATGAAATACCATTTTTAAAAGCAGATGGTAGTAACTCAAACGTACCACTGGTGTAAATTATGACTACAAAAACCCCTTTAAAAGCAAACTTCACTGGTTCGGACGTAACAAGTTTGGGCGAGTTTGCGAGTACCGATAGTATCGCAATAGCCGATGGTGGAACAGGTGGCGTTACAGCAGGCGAGGCGCGAACAAATCTAGGTGTGGTAATTGGCACTGATGTTCAGGCTTATGATGCCACTATCGTTGTTGATGCAGACATTGGCACAACTGTACAAGCATATGACGCTGATACCTCTAAGACAGACGTAGCTGAGACACGTTCTGCGTCAATCAACATGGCTGATAACGTACTTCAACGACCTGAGATTAAAGATTACTCTGAGGCAGTCCAAGCAATGGCAGCTAACGATGTTGACCTTTCATTAGGTAATGTCCAAACCAAGTCTATTGCTGGCTCACAAACACTAACCTTCTCTAATCCCCCTGCTTCTGGCAAGGCGGGATCATTCACTCTAATCGCAACACTCAGCTCTACTCCTGCAATCACTTGGCCTGCCTCTGTGGATTGGGCTGGTGGCACAGCGCCTACGTTGACTGCTGCTGGTGTAGACATATTCTCCTTTGTAACAACAAACGGTGGAACTACTTGGTTTGGATTTACTGCTGGGGCTGACATGCAATGATAGCAAATAGAATGAGGATGGGCGGTGGTGTTCCAAAAGACTATACAACTAACTTCCTTGTTATTGCTGGTGGTGGTCAAGGTGGCGGTAGGATGGGAGGCGGTGGTGGTGCTGGTGGACTGAGGTCTTCTTGGGGGTCAGTATCAGGTGGTGGTGCTTCGGCATTAGCAGCCCTTACGCTGACAGCAGGGTCTGTGTATACGGTTACTGTAGGTGCTGGTGGTACTGGAGGACCTAATACTAATTACCCAGGTGGTTCTGGTGCAAACTCCACCCTATCTGGTGCAGGAATAACTACTGTAACCACTAACGGTGGTGGCGCTGGTGGTCTCTGGAATTTAGTATTACCAACTTCAGGAGGCTCAGGCGGGGGTACAGGTGGTACTCCCGGCAACACTGCGGGTGCTTCAGGTATGGCAGGACAGGGCTACTCAGGTGGTGCAACTGGCCCCACTAACTATAAAGCCGCAGGTGGTGGTGGTTCAGCTGCCGTTGGTGTAAATGCTGTTGGTAATAATGCAGGTGCTGGTGGCATAGGCGTATCCTCTAACATCACTGGTACATCATACCGATGGGCCGCAGGTGGCGGTGGTAGTCTGTTCTCCACAGGGTTAGCAGGTGCAGGGGGCTTAGGTGGCGGAGGTGGCGGTGGTAATCCTAGTGCTATTGAGATAGGAGCAGCTGGCACTGGAGGCATCACTAATGGTCAAGCTGGTCAAGAATATAATGGTGGCTATGGTGCTCCTCAAACAGGTTCAGGGGGCGGTGGTGGATTCTATCCCTTTGGTATAGGTGGCTATGGCGGCTCAGGCACAGTAATCCTACGCATAGCGACTAGCGTATACACAGGAACCCATACAGGCTCCCCAGTCATAACCACAGATGGGGCTGACACTATCATGCGATTCACTGGCTCAGGGAGTTACACAGCATAATGACAAACTTCGCACAATTAGAAAACAACGTAGTAACTCAAGTGATTGTAGTTGCTGATGAAGCATTAATAGACGTAAGTGGTACGGACTTCTGTACATCGTTACTTGGCGGCACATGGCTTGAATCAAACAGCAGCCTGTATAAGAACGAAGCAGCTATAGGCTTTACTTATGACCCTGTAAGAGATGCTTTTATAGCACCTAAGCCATACCCAAGCTGGGTACTTATTGAATCAACGTGTCAGTGGGAATCCTCAGTGACGCAGACACATGAAAATACAGAATGGGATGAAGACACATTAACGTGGATCACTTTTGAATTGAAGGAATAACAGAATGGAATCTGACGCTAGATTTGACAGGTTAGAAGCAAAGATCGATAAGCTAGCTGACGCTATGGTTAAGTTGGTCGCTATAGACACGAAGATCGATGGATTGTTGAACCATAACAATACCCAAGATAGTCGTTTAAATAAGCACAGTGAAGAGATTGATGAGAATAAAATTGCAATCGCCTTGCAGGGTAAAACCAGTAGTTCAAACGAATGGTTTGTTCGCATCTTAATCGCGGCTTTAGTCTCTGCTGCGGCCTTTATGTTACGGAGCTAGTCATGGAGCTAGAAAGCCTTAAACAGTTCGCAACAGAACGCCAGGGTCAGATCATTGACGCTGTTATCAAGCATGGCTCTCAAGCTAAGGCAGCTACAGCACTAGGCATTAATCACCGTGGATTAGAGCGCACACTTAAACGTGCCAAGGAGCAGGCAGCTAAGCAAGGCTGGTCGCCCCAGCATAACTATGTGCATAGCGTCCCTAATACTCACATAGTTAAGGGAGTGAGCACGTTTTACGATGAGGACGGTAAACCCATACGCCAGTGGGTGAAAAGTGATTTAAAGAAAGAGAGCCAAGAAGCCGCCTTACAAGCCTTTGCAGATGGTTTAATGGAGGATCTGCCTAAGTATAAGCCCACACCAAGAAAGCCCATTAAAGACCTTCCTGAGCAGCTTACAGCGATTGTTATAGGTGATGCCCATATAGGCATGAAAGTTTCCAATAGCCGAAACAGAGGCGAGGGCGAATGGACGCTAGAAATAGCAGAGGCAGTAACCCTTGAGGCGGTTAGCTCTTTAATTAAAGCTACGGGCGGATCGGATACGGCTCTATTGCTTGATCTAGGTGATTTCCAACACTTTGATAACCAGGCTGGAACCACCACGTCAGGCAATAATCACATGGATATGGATGGCGACTATGGCGAAATGATAGCCGCTTGCCAGAGGATATACCGCCAATCTATTGAGATGATGCTAGAAAGCCATAACAACATCATTGTAATGATGGTTCGCGGGAATCACAACGACAACACATCAAGGGTTATTAACGTCATGTTGCAGGGGTTCTACGAGAGTGAGCCGCGAGTAACAATTATGGATAATGCCCACAAGTTTCAAAATCTTACCTACGGCAATAACCTTCTTGTAACGCACCACGGCGACCGTATGAAGCCGCAGAGAGCATTTGAGTATGTAGCTAGGTCATTAGCCAAAGATTGGGGACTGCCGCATAAGCACCTTCTTATGGGCCATGTACATCATCACACCGCCATTGAGATCGGCGGCATGCTTTGTGAAACATTCCAAGCATTGCCAGCGCCAGACGCATGGCACTCGGACTCAGGTTATGGCGCTAAACGCACTATGAGTGCAATTGTGTATGACAAGCTGTATGGGGAAATCCAACGCCACAAGGTAGGTATAGGTCAACTGGAGGCGGCAGCATGAGTTTAATTATTGAAATGCTTAGGCATCATGAGGGGGTGAGAACCCACGCCTATAAATGTACAGCAAGCAAAACAACTATAGGTGTCGGCAGAAATATTGATGTTAAAGGTGGTATAGGCTTATCAGCAGATGAAATTAACTACCTATTAGCCAATGATGTAAAAAGAGTGAATGCAGAGCTTTCAGGAGCGTTTATTTGGTATAGGACGCTAGGCACTGCGCGTAAAGATGCGATAATGGATATGTGTTTCAATATGGGTTTATCTCGCTTAATGACGTTTACAAAAGCCTTGGCAGCAATGGCTAGGGGTGATTATAAAACAGCATCAGCAGAGTTTCTTGATAGCAGATGGGCAACTCAAGTAGGCCAAAGGGCTATCACGGTCACGGACATTATCAGATCAGGGGAGTATTGATATGGGTATTCTAAATACAATTTTTGGTAGTGGTGACGTTATCAGCAAAGGTATGGACTTGATTGATTCATTCCATACTTCTGATACCGAGATGATTGCGGCTAAGACAAAAGCCAAGACAGACTTAATGCGGAGTTATGCTCCCTTTAAAATTGCTCAACGCTATCTGGCGACCATGTTTGCCATTACCTATATATCTACCTACTGCCTAGTTATAGGAATGATGTTCATGGATAAAGACGTAGCCGCAGTAAAAGGAATATTAAGTGAATTTCAAATCGATTGGATTATGCTCAGTATCGTCATGTTTTATTTTGGTGGCGGTTTGGCTGATAGCGTAATGAAGAAAAAGTAATTCTCCTGCTCGGTATGAGCTTGGCTGCCGAAAGGTGGCCTTTTTTATGGGGGAGGGGTTAATTATTTATTAAATGTTTTTGATTAACCCCTCCCCCTGATTAGACTTTCTCGGTTTCAAACCGAACAAATCCATTAGTAGAATCTAATACTGTGGCAGATCTTGTGGCATGACAAGGGCAATCTGTGGCAAATATAGGCGTTTATTATGCCACAACGAAAAAAGGCAACGCTTCAAGTGATTGAAAACGCTGCCTTTTATTACTTCTATGTGGTGGAGATGGGGGGAGTCGAACCCCCGTCTATCCTATATTAATCAATGACTTATAAGTGCGTTGTGGCGTGGGTGTGGCATTTGTACCAATTTTAGACCCTTTTTGGTTACTTTTTAACCAACATTCCCAGTTCGGTTCCTCGTTTGGAAATCGAACTGCCGTCCCCGAATTTCTCATCAATTAGATTGCCTGAGTCAGAATCGATAGTTTCAATCCATTTAGCGTAAATGCTTGTGGTGACGTTCGCATTCTTATGACCTAGCTGTTTACTGAACCAACCCAATTGCTCGCCAGACGTTAACATCATCGATGCGTAAGTGTGTCTCGTTTGGTATGGTCTGCGATAACGAACCCCAGCCTTTCTTAAAATAGCCGTCCAGCGTTTTCTAATTGGCTGATCACCAACCCAAGGCTTGGCATGAAGTGAATCGTGAAAGACCTCTTTGTCTTGCAAGAAGGTATATTCCTTTTGAGCCAGTAACGCTCTACGGGCTTGAGGCAACATCTTAATCAGTCGTTCACCCGCAACCGTCTTAGGTGGCTCGGCTTCGTCTGCCGCTTGGGTTAATCCCTTATCGACACTAATGGTCCCATTCTTGAAATCTATGTCGCTCCACAGTAGGGCGCAGAGTTCACTGGTTCTCATACCCGACCAAAAAGCGGTTTGGAATAGGTTCCGTTCTTGGCCCGTGGCTGTGTCGATGATTAAATTCATATCATCAGGGACGAATGGGTCGAGCTTCAACGCCTTGGCTTTAACTTGAGCGTATGTCTCAGCCCGTTTATATTCAAATAGGTGTAAATGGTTTTTATCAATCACCTCGTCTTTGACTGCCAGTTGAAGGGCGCAGCGCATAGGAGACACAACATTGATGATTCGCTTATTACCCATGCCAGTACAAGAGACAATCCAATCTCTCATATGGTGGGCGCGAAACTCATGGACAGACAAATGACCGAACTGAGGCATGAGTTGATTGAATACGATCTTCTTATAACCGTCTTTAGTCGATGCTTGTAGCTGGGGATTCTTGACCGACAACCAGTGGCGTAATACTTGCTCAATGGTGGTGTCTAAAATCAGATTAGCAAACTTATGTAATGACGGTGAATCAGGGAACACCGCAGCGTAATCAAAAACTCCTGTGTCGATCTCATGCAGGATTGATGCTCGGTGGTTAGAAGCCCGTTTTAGATTAGCGGGCGTAGGTTTGAGGTTGACAGTCTCTCGACACCGACTATTCTGGTAGGTGAACGTGATCTCGATTGTCGCCTCGCTGCGGGCGCTAACACCTGTGTACTTTCTACCCATTTTTCAAACCCCGATATGCTTATAAAATAGTGATTGTCGGGAGCGCGAAAAAATTCCTTGCCCTCGGTAAACACCCCATTATTGCACTTTTTATAAATTGCGTCATAGCCGTGGCCTGACAGCTCACAGAACTTCCTAATAAGTACGCGATCTAACATCTTCAATTCTCCCTTCCAAAACGGCAATCCTTGACCGATGGTAATCTGCAAACTTACTAATAGATCTCATTGCTTCTTCATAATTCGCGATCTCTATTTTAATGAGTTCTATTTCTATATTTGCTGCTAACTTTTCTTTTAACGTCATAAAGTTGGTTCGATTTTATTGCCGTCATATCTTAGGCTTAACAATGATTCAGCCGCTTTTTCAGTTTCGGTTCGGCAGTCCCACGTTTCTACCTCAGAACTGGGCGATATTCCCAACTTGGTTCTGTCCTTAAAACGCTTTGGCTCACTTACTAAAGTCTCCTTTTTTCCAAATATCTGATCAAAGCTCTCACGGAATTTGTCTGAATTGCCTTTGCTAGTTAGCCGATCACCTGTAATATCATTTGTTGCCGTTGCTGCCATCATAATAATCACCTATTTAGTTTTACTACCCACTTAACCCCAATTAAGGGGCTATGGCTTACTACCCATTCTGCGCCTTAAGCACTGATCAGAACGGGTTTAGCTAAAAGGTATGTCGTCATCAAACCCATTATCAAAGCCGCCCTCAACTGCTTGCCTTGCCTGCTGCTGGTTCTGGGCCTGCTGCTGGGGTGCTTGCCTTGGCGCTTGCTGTTGCGGTGCTTGCTGCCGTTGCTGTGGCGCTTGCTGTCCAGAAACCAAAGTAATATCGCTAACTCTGCATTTCAACTTCGCCCCTGCTGTGCCGTCTTTTTTGGCAAACTGTTCAAACTCAATGTCGTCCGCATAGAGAACAAACTGAGTGCCTTTTGTTAGAAACGGGCCAAGGCTTTCGGCACGTTTTCCCCACAGTGTCCCATCGATCCACTGACCGCGTTTTTTATCTCCAAAGCCAATGTCATAGACCATCGCTAATGAGGCCACTGGGTCGCCCTGTGGTGTGTATCGTACTTCCGCATCGCGGCCTAACCTTACTAATTTTGCAAACATTACGCTGCCTCTGTTGTTTCGCCATAATAGGCAATTCTAAATTCACTTGATTTGATAATCTTTTGCTCGCTAGTGGTAAAGCATCCACCTTTTGAGTGCGCTTTCCATAAACTCATTTGTATATCCTCAGTAAGCTCAAACCAAGCCTCTGCTGCCTGAGTTAGTTCGCCAGACTCAATGCCATGCTTAACAACTTTTACAGACTCTTTATGTTCGTCATATGTCGCGTTATATTCGGCATTCTTTGCAATCTGCTTAACCTCTTGAGCCTTAATTACAACACCCTGATCTGGCAAGTCTTCACCTGCATAGATGTAATGACCTAAGCCAAACATACCTAGACACTTCGTTAGGCAGCGCATCTTACTTTTATTGATTGCAGTAGCGTCTGGGTTTGAAATGCCCTTGTTGTAGTTGTCCATTACTGCCAACCACATAAATCGACTCACTGACTCCTCGCCCTCAGTGATCGTCACGGTACAGTTGATCTCCATCGTCCCATCTGGAAAGGTTCGGTCGGTAAACTCGTAAGACGTATCAGGGAAGTGGTTCATCAACGTACCCCAAGCCCAAGCCCATGATAAATACGTTAACTTTCCCTTCTGATCCTTCTGCGCGGTTAAATCAATAGCCGCTAATGTTTGCCATACATGGCCTGCTAAATTACTCATTACGCTGCACTCCTTGTTAAGTCTTCCCACTCTTCACGAATCTGATCGAAGCGGCTGTTGTAGGCTGTGTAAGCCTCAAAATTACCCGTGACGCTGTACGGGTTTTCATTTGCCCCTACTGCCTGCCAATCTATGTCAGCCTGCACAGCAGCTAAGAATGGCGTGGGGGTCATGTCAGTTAAAAAGTTCATATCTGTACTCCCGATAAAATTATTAGTATTACAAACAGCCAGCCTTGAACTGACGCACTCAAGCGGTCATCCCCACCCAAAACCAGACGTTTACTGATATAAAGATAAGACTGCCTATACTGTTCATCACTGTTGCGTAGCTCATATCAATACTCCCCGTGATTTTCTTGGTAATACAAAACCGCTAAGCCTGGATTACTTTTGCCAAAGTAGTAGATGGCGCAGTCAGTAATGATTTGTGTAGCTAGGTCTTTAGCTGCTTCTGGATCACGGATCGTCATAAATACCAGGTTGCGAAGATCTTCTTCATCACCATATTGGTAGAGATCCATAACGTGGTACTCGGTGCGGTTGATAGTAACGGAGCCATGAGCTAATAATTCTTCCACGATCTCAGTGGTTGATTCGTCAGGAGTAACTTCTGGCGCATCCCAAACATTTGCATGAGTGCTAACTGCATCTGCGATTGGGCAATAGGTTGTATATGAGTTCATTGTGCTGCTCCGTTATTAATTAACTACAGCTATTTTAAGGTAACTTACTATTCAAGTCAAATGTTTTTGATAAGTATTGATTAGTGTCATGGCGAGGGTAAAATTTAAAGCAAAAAAAATCCCCATATAGGAGATCCGCTGACAATTATTTTGAGGTTACTTATAAAGGGGGCCCCTGAGATCTAGTCCAGTGACCTAGCGCACTGCACCTTGCGCCTCGTACAAAGTATGGCTGATAAACTTTAAAACGCGGTTGCAACTGATCCATATGATCGGTAAATAAAATATGCCAATTCCAGATTTCGGTTTCTGTCATCCAGTGTAATTTTTTACAGCGTAATTTATTTAAGTTGAAATAAGTATTCATGAGATTATTCGGCCACGAAAGAGCCGATGACTACTCCAATTATTATAATGTCATCATCCATTTCTGAGGTGGGGTATTGTGGATTGATCGGCTTCAAATACTTTTTGCCATCATCCTCATAATATTCTTTAAACGTAGCCTCTGTTGAGTCTAGCCGTCTAGAAATTACTCTTGATCCATTTTTTACCTCTATTGTCGGATCAACGAATATTACAATACCTTCTGGGTACGACCTTTTACCTGGGTAGGGAGATTCCATCTGGTCGCCTTTTACTCTTAATGCGAATGTTGACTTGGCACACTGGACAGGACAATAAATCCAATCCTCGGCCTCGCCATCTTTTTCCATAATTTCACCTTCTATATAAGTAGATAATTTATCCCATGATATTAATGGGACTCTTGCGTTAATGGTGACAAAACTAACGTCACCACCAAATGTTGCGCCAAATAGTAAATAATCGGGCGCACAGTCCAAGGCTCTCGCCAAAGCTGCCATATTTTTATTTTTAGGCTCGATCTCATCACGTTCCCAATAGGTCAAAGATGCTGAGCTAACGCCTATCAACGCTGCCACAGCAGTTTGGGTAAGTTTTAATTCTTTTCTTCTATTGTAAATGCGCTTTCCAACTGTATTCATGTTTCTCTCGAAAGTTATTAAGTAAAGTTAAATTACCTTCAGTAATCTTAAATGTATTTGATTCAAATGTTAGCCTGTGTAATAATCAGTTATCTTAAAAAGAGGTAGCTATGCTAAAAACCAACGTAAGGCAGCACTTCGGCAATGACACCAAGGTTGCCAAATTCTTGTCTATAAGCCCAGCCGCTGTCCATTACTGGGGTGAAGTGATCCCCAAGGGTCGGGCAACTGAGCTTCATTTATTAACTTCTGGTGAGCTGGAGTATGACGCTGCTCACTATCAAACAGACCAAGCTGCTCAGTCAGAGGCGGTGGCGTGATGGCCGAGAAGTTGACCAACTCGGTCACTAGCTCATTTGATGATGAACTGTATGCGTTTGCAAAAGCTGATGCGTCATTACTTGGTCTTGATGTTAGTTCGTACATTCGGGCCACCGTTGATGAAAAACGTAAAAAGAAATTCAGTGAATTAAGAGTATTCCACGACTTAATAAACCTCCAGCAATCCAATAAATAGATAAAATTTTTCCAATGCCAGGTGATGTATGCACTACTACAAAAAGAACATAGGCGATTACGCAAAGAAAGCAGGACGCCTTTCAATGCTACAGCACGGCTCGTACACGCTTTTAATTGATGCGTGTTATGACCGTGAAACCTTCCCAACACTTGAAGAAGCTATCGACTGGACGTGGGCATCGTCTAAAGAAGAGATTGAAGCTGTTGAGTTTGTATTGAGGAAGTTTTTCACCTTGGTTGATGGTGTGTATATCCAGTCTCGCATACAGGAAGAGTTAGATGACTATCACAGTAAGGCATTAAAGAATAAGCAGATTGCTATTGATAGAGAGGCTAACCGTGCAGCAAATAACACGAAGCGTGAAGAAAAAGACACGAACCGTGCACGAAGCGTTAACGGAGCGCCACCTAACCATAAACCAATAACCAAGAACCAAGAACCAATAACTAATACTAAAAGCATTGTCGAGGCTAAGCCTCAACGTGTCGATCATGTTCAACCAATCTTTGATTACTGGGTTGAAACGATGGGAAAGACCGCTGCGACAAAGCTGACTAAAAATCGAATAGCTTGTGTATCCGCTAGATTGAAAGACGGCTACACCGTAGACCAAATCAAACTAGCAATCACTGGTTGCGCCAGATCACCACACCACATGGGCCAGAACAACGAAGGGACGATTTACGATGATCTAACCCTAATCTGCCGAAACGGTGAAAACATTGAAAGATTTTCAGAAAATATAGCAAAGGTAATTCCTAATGCAACATATCAGCCAGCTAACAAGCCAGCCATTGACTCCGATGATACAAGCTGGGCAGACGAAATCATCAGCGCCAGTGAACAAGAATGCGGCAGCAGTGGTCAACAAGATTTTCAACGACTTGAAGGCGATCCACTCGGCATGGAAGCAGGCTCTTTCATCGGATTTGACGGAGGGAGACATTAAAAAACAGTTCCTTTTGGGATTTATAGAGTCTGGCGTATCTGACCTAACCGTTATCAATGCCGCCCTAGCTCGAAGCAGGGCATCTAACAATCCTTTCTTGCCAACCATAGGCCAGTTTATAAGATATTGCAGAGAGGCTATGAGCGAGCGCGTAGGAGCTTTAGATCCAACAGTTGCCTATGCGCATTTGGTTCGTTACTACTCCAAGCCACTAGAAGATCGAGAGCCATGTAGCTTAAACAAGGTTATTTACCACACGATCAGCCAGGTTGGCTTTGATAGTTATTACTTCAAAACGATGGATGGTAAGCGAGCAGAACAATACTTCAAAGATCAGTACGCCATGACCATCGATTACATTGTGTCAGGCGGTGAGCTAATAGCTCCAGTCGCGCCAAAAATGCGCATTGATTCAGGGCCGCTCGGCCAGCCAACGCAGCTAGAGCGAGAGTACGGAAATTCACAAGCATCAGCACTAAAAGGATTGTTCGGATGACTGAAGAGGTAGAAGCGGATCTAAAAATAGAGCTTAACGTGCTATGCCCAAATGATGAGTGTAAACAATACCGATTGGTAAACAACAAAAACTTTAAAGGACTAAACATGATTTCAGGCGAAAACAGCATCGTAACTAACGTACTAAAAAACGCAGTCTCTTCTTCAATCCTAGCTGGCAGTCGTAGGGTGTCAGAGAAGAATAGAAGATTAGCCGTTGATAACGAGATTGAGCTACTTGTACACCATCAGAAAGCAGGACACCAAACCGCAGAAGAGACAGCTAGAAGCATTAAAACTGTTACCGCGCTCAAGGCTGAGAAAAGACGCTGGAATATATTAAAGGGTTTTTATAGTTATGCCGAAACGGAGATTATGAAATGAAATCATATTTAAAGCCAGATGCGCTTGTAAGCCCATATAACGATGATTTAGTTAGGGAGTACCTAGCACAAGGGTTAACCATAGAAAAGTGCGCTAACGGTGCGTCAGGCGGCCTCAGTCATATAGTTAAGTCAATGATGAACCCAGCAGCTAGAAGAATAGCTTCAAGGAAGTTTAACCAGCGGAGAACAGCATGAACAGGGGAGATTTATTAAGCAAAGCGGCTGAGTTAATTGACGGTCAACGAGCGAAAGACTATGGAGATGCCGCAGAAAATTTTGGCAATATTGCACAAGGCTGGTCTGTGATCTTAGGTCAGGAAGTATTGCCCGAACAGGTGGCGTTTCTAATGACATGGTTAAAGATTTGCCGATTAACTAAATCGCCTGGTAATCACATTGATAGCTGGATTGATTCGGCAGGATACATTGCATTAGGCGCAGAAATTGCAACGGAGAAATCAGCATGAAAGCAACCAGCATAAAAGCATTTACATCTGTACAGGATGAAGCAGACAGGCAGCGTATTAAAATGAAAAAGTTTGTTGAGGAAAACGCTGGTCATACAAGCAATGAACTAGGTGAGCTTAGTGATGAATATGATCGCTACCAGTTCGCTAGGCGCTTATCTGAGTTACGAGATAGTGGATCGCTAATCAACCCTCATACGCGCCCTTGTGGTGTCTCAGGTAGGGAAGCAATGACATGGGCTGTCGCCTAATGAGTAAGCTACTAACTGTTGATGAATGTAAGGACGTTATTAAGCGTCATAAAAGCGGTCAGCCAACGTGGGCAATCTGTGGCGAGTTAGGCGTTAGTGCAGGACACATAAAGGCCATTAGGCACTGCAAGCTATACCACTATCCGCTAACTGATTACCTGTTTATTTTTGACAAACTTAACAAAGATAAGCCTATCGAAGAGTCACCTTGTTCTTGGGATATTCGACTAAGCATGAGGCTGGCACGACTACCGATGAGTGAGTGGGCGGCTGCTCTGTGACTGAAAAGGTAGTGTTTCAGGTAACTAATGCAAACGTGTCTGGGAAGATTAGCGAGATTAATTCACTAATCAACCGTGGGTTATTTAAAGGCCCAGTTGAGGTGATTCTCACTCGGCCTAAACGCACAAAAGAACAGAATGGCAAATTGCATCCAATGGTGAGGGATATTAAGACTCAGGTTAAGTGGATGGGTTTAATGACCGAGAAGGAATGGCGACAGTTCTTTTGTGGAATTATCCAAGGCCAGAAGCCAGTACCAACCCCAGAGGGCGGAATCATTATGATTGGTGGCTCGTCTAAGGATTTAAACAAAGAACAGATGGGCGACTGCATTGAGTATATGTATGCGTTTGGTTCTGAGCGAAATGTTGTATGGAGTGAGCCAGCGCTCCAACTGTATAGCGAGTACAGGCAAGACGCGTGATAGACGAAGAGGCAAGAGCCAAGGCCATGAAGATGCTGGCTAACGGTCATACATACGCAAACATTCAGCGAGTGACGGGCATCAAAAACGTCACGGCTAGGAGTTGGAATATGAAGCGGCTGGCTGGCATTACCTCACTAACCGCGTTGCGCATCACAGCTAAACACGATAGCGGTGCGCTCTATGAGATAGCCGAGATTGGCGATGGATGGGATACAGCAATGGGTCTTGATCTTCTTCGGTACAAATTTACAGATTTCCCTAAATACTTTATTGGTGATTATGAATGAAAAAGGCTGAACGTCTTTACTTGGGTGACGTAGCAAGTATGGGCTGTGTGGTATGTCGCAACACTGGATGGGGAGAAAGCCCTGCCGAGATTCACCATATTAGAAACGGGCAAGGAATGAGCCAGCGAGCGAGCACTTATGAGTGTATTCCGTTATGCCCAGCACATCACAGAACAGGCGGTTATGGCATTGCATTACACGCAGGTCAAGAAGCGTGGGAAGCGGCATGGGGTACTGAGCGCGAGCTATTAGGGCAGACGTTAAGTGATGTTAAAGCACATAGAGGGCAGATCATTGGGCGTTAGTAAAGCAGAAGAATCACTAGCACTACAAATACGAGCAGTGAAGCTACCAGAACCAGTACGGGAACATAAATTCCATGCAATACGGAAGTGGCGTTTCGACTTCGCATACCCTGCTCATATGTTGGCTATCGAAGTAGAAGGTGGCGTATGGTCGGGTGGTAGGCATACACGCGGCTCAGGCTTCACTAAGGACTGTGAGAAGTACAACACAGCACTGATGGATGGGTGGCGCGTATACCGTTGTACGCCCGATATGATCGCAAAGGGAATCGTAGTGAAAGACATAGAAACAATATTGGGGTTAGCAGGGGCAAACCATGACAGGTAGACCAATAGGTACAACCATCCCAATTGATTGGGAGCAAGTCGATAGTATGTGCGCGATTCAGTGTACAGGTGAAGAAATGGCAGGCGTGTTAAGCGTTGATTATGACACCTTAGCGAGTGCGTGTAAGCGTGAAAAGGGGATGCTTTTTTCGGAGTATATCGAACAAAAAAGGGCAGATGGTAAGCGCAGCCTACGAAGAGAGCAATACACCACTGCAATTGATGGCAGCGTGGCTATGCAGATATGGCTTGGAAAGAACTGGTTAGGCCAGACAGACAAGATTGAAGCAGCGGTCACTAGTCTCCCCCCACTAGAAGTCGGACTCTATGCGGCTGACTAAAGCCCAATCGAAAGTGTTTAGTGACGATACAAGATTTCGCGTAGTGGTAGCAGGCAGACGTTTTGGAAAGACTCACTTAGCTATTGTCGAGCTAGTCAGGCAGGCACTACTAGGTAATGGTCGACACTGTTGGTATGTGGCTCCAACGTACAAAGCCAGTAAGCAGATCGCATGGCTATTTCTCTGTGACTTTATACCGAGAGAGTACATCGAAAAGAAGAATGAGAGTGAGCTATCAATACGGCTTCTTAATGGGTCGATCATAGCCCTCAAGGGTGCTGATAATCCCGATAGCTTGCGTGGTGTTGGCTTGAATTTCATTGTGCTGGATGAGTTCGCAGATATGAAGATCACGGCATGGACTGAGGTATTACGTCCAACCCTATCTGACAAAGAGGGTAGCGCGTTATTCATTGGCTCACCCAAGGGGCGAAACCACTTCTATGACATATGGACTGATGGTGTTGATGGGCGTGAGGAATGGTCTAGCTTTCAGTACACAACGCTTGATGGTGGCAACGTCCCTGAGAAAGAGATTGAGTCGGCAAAGCGTGATTTAGATGAACGTACTTTCAACCAAGAGTATTTAGCCCAGTTCGTTAATTACTCAGGGATTATCTATTACAACTTTGAGCGTGAACAGTCAGTGAAGAAAGCAGAAGATAGCTCGCTAATGCCATTACACATCGGAGTCGATTTTAACATCAACCCAATGAGTGCTGTGGTGTTCACTCGCAACAAGAATGACCTTCACGCCATTGATGAAATAGTTATACATGGGTCAAATACTGACGAAATGGCTGATGAGATTCACCATCGTTATCCTAATCGACCCATCACTATCTACCCTGACCCAGCGGCACGACAGCGCAAGACAAGCGCAGGCGGCAAGACTGATCTATCCATACTAGAGAATGCAGGATTTACCGTAAAGGTTAGACCATCACACACGCCAGTAAGGGACAGGATAAACGCTGTAAACAGCCGACTAAAGACTAAAGCGGGAGAGCGACACTTGATCGTTGACCCTAAGTGTAAACACGTTATTAAAGGGCTTGAGAGACACACTTACAAAGAGGGTACTTCTCAGCCAGATAAGGATTCGGGGCTAGACCACGCTATGGACGCTCTTGGCTATTGTGTGGATTATTTATTTCCTGTGCGTAAAGACCGCGCAGAACGACAACCAACTAGGTGGACTTAATGAATATCAAAGAAACACACGCAGCGTATGATAAAAACGCCCCAAATTGGGAGTTTTACTTGCGCTCTTATCTAGGTGGTGATGATTACCGTGATGGGCAATACCTACTCAAGTATGTGCTTGAAGATAAGAAAGAGTATGCAAAGCGGCTGGATTTAACCCCCGTTGATAACCACTGCAAGAATGTGATTAGCATCTATTCTTCATTCCTATGGCGCATTGCTCCTACCCGCAATTTCGGTAGCTTGGTTGAAGATCAGGCGTTGAACCAGTTCGTTAATGATGCTGACAATGATGGTCGAAACCTCAACCAGTTTATGTCTGATGCTCAGATATGGTCAGGCATATACGGTCACGTTTGGTTGATGATGGATAAGCCTACAGTTATCGCTAATACACGCGCTGATGAGCTAGCCCAAGAGGTTAGGCCATACGTCACAATGATTACCCCTGAAAACGTACTCGATTGGAGATTTGACCGAGCAGCTAATGGACGCTACGAGCTAACACTTCTTAAAGTTCGTGAGAATGTTGAGGGAGATAAGACATTCATTCGGGTATGGACTAAAGACGATATTTCACTCTATGAGGTTGAGGGTGAAGAGGTGACACGCCTAGAGAGCATGGATAACCCGTTAGGGGTCGTTCCTGCTGTGTGTCTATACGGTAATCGCTCACCTATTCGTGGTATCGGGCACAGTGACATAACAGACGTTGCTTATATGCAGAGGGCTATCTACAACGAGCTATCTGAGATCGAGCAGTTAATCCGCATCTCTAACCATCCAAGCCTCGTTAAGTCGGTTGATACCGAAGCTGGCGCAGGCGCAGGCAGTGTGATCGAAGTCTCTGATACTGACTCAATCAAGCCGTATCTACTCCAGCCTAATGGCGGCAACCTAGACGCTATCCGAGCAAGCATCACGGACAAAGTTGAGGCCATTAACCGCATGACTCACATGGGCGCTGTAAGAGCTACAGACGCACAAACCAAGTCAGGCGTTGCACTTCAAACTGAGTTCCAACTGCTTAACGCCAAGCTATCTGAAAAGGCTGATTTGCTTGAGTTAGCTGAGGAACAGTTATGGAATCTCTTCGCCCAATGGCAAGGCGTTTCATCTGACATATCCATTGACTACCCCAACACCTTTGATCTTCGTGACTACGGCACAGAGCTTGAGTTCCTACAGAAAGCTAGGGCCAGCGGTGTAGCCAGTAAGACGTTTATGCAGGGTGTTGATAAATCCATTGCCGAGCTTGTGCTTAATGATGCGGACTTAGTGAGGGCTGTGGACGAAATAGAGCAAGGATCAGAGCAGTTAGGGCAGTTTGAAAAGGGTCAGATTTACAAGTACCACATTGATGGCGGTGTAGTGACTCAGAATGAGGCCCGTAATGATCTAGGACTTAACCCATTAGCAGGCGGTGATGTAGTAGCGAAGCCTCAAGCGGTGGTGGCTGAATGAGTAGAGTTGCCCATATTGATAACCTTGATCGATTAGCTATCTTGCATAGTCAGCTAATTGATGAGGCATTGGTTGAGCTAGAGCAGGCAGCGGCAGGGATTGTGTCTAGTCTCCCGGTGAGTAGCGGCAAACTGCATGACCTAGAGGCGGCTATAGCGGCTAGACAGCAATTGCAGAAAGCTATGGTTGATAACTTTATGACCAAGGCTCAAGTCGTTGTCGATAGTTACGATGAGGCTGTAGAGACTTTAGCAAGCCTGTATCAAACCGTTCTCACTACTGGGGTATTAGAGGCGACCCAAGCAGAGTCGATTCGCCAATTGAAGTTTATGGCGTTTCAGGGCTTTGAAGAGATCGCTAATGCCCACCTTGAGCTAATGGCGCGTGAGGTCTATCAGTCAACGCTAACAGGTCGAGCGGCTAATGAAACTGTTCAGGCTATACGACACGCGATCAATGGTGTCTATATTCAAAGCAATGATGAAGATGCCCAAGCACTGGTTGAATTTATCAGCAAGAATAAAGACGATGCTGCCAAAGCCGCACAAGTTGATAAGGCTATCAATCTACTCCATTCCACCTACTCACGCGACAGGCTAGGCAACAACCTTAGACGGTACTCAAGCAGCTATGCCCAAGACGCTCTAATGCAGTTTAGCGCCTCGGCTAATATGTCTATTGTGGCTGATCTAGGGATTGAGCGGTGGGAGTATTACGGTGATGTAATCAAGGACTCACGCGATTGGTGTATAGAGCATGAGGGGCGAATCATGACAACCCAAGAGATACGAGATGAGTGGGCTAGCCGAAGTTGGAAAGGTAAATCATCTGGCGACCCGTTTATCGTTAGGGGTGGCTATAACTGTCGTCATCATTTTGCAGCAGTGGTGGATTAACTATGAAAGACATTGACCTCGAAGATCCAGAAATTGCAGCGCGTTACAACGAGGCAATTGATAACTATTTCATTTTGTTTGGTGAGCATCCGCCAACGATTGAAGCGCCTATTCATTGGGATAGCCTTGAATGGCTAGAATTAGTCGAAGATTGCGTCTGTGAGGGCGTGTCTATGACATTAGATTTTCATCAACTAGGGGAAGACGTATGAACGAAGCAGCAGAAGTAATTGAAGAAGTGGTTGAATCAACCGAACCAGAAAAGACGTTAACTCAAACCGAGGTCGATAAGATTATCGCTGATCGTGTAGGACGTGAGAGGCGTAAGTTTGAAAAGAAATACGAAGGCGTTGACGTTGATCAGTTCACGAAGTGGCAAGAGCAACAAGCGCAATCAGAAGTCGATCAAGCCACCGCTAAGGGTGAGTTTGAGAAAGTAATCAAAATGCAGGCCGAGAAGAAAGACGCTGAAATCGCCATTTTGAATAAGCGGCTTACCAATAACGAGGTTGATGGGGCGATATTACGGGCGGCTGAGATAGGTCAAGCCGTAGCGCCAACCCAAGTTACTGAGCTTTTGAAGGGAAAAGTGCGATTAAGTAGCGAAGGAGTGGCAGAAGTATTGGATAACGATGGAACTACCCGATATGGTGATGATGGTTCTCCGTTGACAGTACATCAATTGGTTGGCGAGTTCCTTACTACAAACCCGCATTTTGTCAAAGCCTCACAAGGTGGAGCAGGCAGCGCGGGGAGTGTAGGTGGCAATACATCGAGGCTTAAATCGGTGGGTGATATGAATCCAGCAGAATACGCTGAACATCGTAGCAAGATTGGTCGCGGTCGTATGACAGGTGGCTATATCAAACCCAACTAAAAGCAAGGTGTATCTCCACGGTCACTTTGCATAAATTATTTGTAAGGTGACCAAAATGGCAGCATCAACTACTACTACATTAGACGACCTGTTCGCTAATATCATCCGTGAGGCAATTTTTGTTTCACAAGAAACTTCTTTAGTTCGTAACCTAGTAACTACTTATGACATTTCTGGCGAAGCTGGCAAAGTCGTTCAAGTTCCAGTTTACGGTGAGACTACCGCCTCGGCATTGACCGAAGGGTCGGATATGTCTAGCACTGCAATCTCAACCACTAGCAAGTCAATCACTGTATCTGAGTCAGGTGTTCAAGCCTTGCTAACCGATATGGCTGCGAAATCCGCTATGGGTGACGTTGCTGGTGATCTAGGCCGCATCCTTGGCGAATCTGTTGCTAAGAAGATGGACAAAGACCTAATCGCCTTGTTTGCTGGTTTCAGCGCAGGCCAAGGTACAGCCGCACAGGAAATTACTGTTGCTGACATCTTTAAAGCTGCTGCCGTATTACGCGCTAATAACGCTACAGGCACACCATCTGCTGTAATCCATCCTTATCAGGCATACCAGTTGAAATCTAACCTCACCAACGCTTTCGCTAACCCGAATGGTGGTGACGCTCAGAATGAAGCGATGCGTTCTGGTTATGTTGGCACTATTGCTGGCGTTAACATCTACGAGTCTGCCAACATTGTTGTTGACGGTTCTGGTGATGCTATCGGTGCTTTGTTCACTCCAGCCGCACTAGGTTTGGCTATCAAGTGGGACATCAACATCGAGCCACAACGGGACGCTAGTATGCGTGGCTGGGAGCTTAACGCAACTGCATGCTTTGGTGTAGGCGAGCTTGTTGACACTTACGGTCAGAGCCTAACCTTTGACGCTGCCCTGTAAGGAGTAGCACATGGCCATGAGCGCGGATAGTGATTTAATTGCAATTCAACCTGATATTTTAAACTTAGGTATTGTCTCATTTAATAGTGAGCATCCTAAAGCTAAAGCAGATATTGAAAGGCGGTTAAGGCGCGACTGGTGGCCTAATAAGGGTATATCTGGTGATGCCAATATGACCCTTTTAACTGAATCTCAATTCACTAAAGCTGCCGCTTATTTGGTTCTTTGGAAGTACGCCTTGCCGCAGTTGGCAACGTGGGCAGCCGAAGACCGATTCTCGGCAATGTTGGTTTTTTATAAGAAACTATACGAAGAAGAGATTCAGGACGTATTTTTGGATGGTGTTGAGTATGACGCTGATGATGATGGAACGATCTCAGAAGAAGATAGAACACCTGTCCTAATTGGTCGCTTAACTCGCTAATGCAGATAACGACCAGTATTGATCTTAGGGGCGTACTAACACGCCTCAAGTCACTACAAACAAGTCCATTGGAAATGAAGAAAGCCCTGAAAGTTGCAGCAGTTGGGCAAATACGGGAAGTGAAAACTCGCACTAAAAAGGGTATTGGGCTAGATGGTTTCTTTAAACCTTACAGCCCGTTTTGGGTAGGGGTAAGAAGCAATCCAACCCCAGCACAAAAGAAGCGGTACAGAAGCGGTGGCGGGCATAAGACCAACATAGTGAACCTGAACTTTAGTGGGCGAATGTTGGCAGATATGGGCGTTGTTAAATCTACACCCTATGAGGCGGTTATATCGTTTCATAAAAAAACAGAAATAGACAAGGCTGAGGGTAATCAGCGAGTGAGACCATTTATGGGAATCACAGCCAAAGAGCAAAAGCAGATCGTAAAACGGTTTAAAGGTGCATTGTTTAAATGAGTATTAGAGAGAACATTGCAGACCACCTAATCGATACCTTATCTAGTATGAGCGTCCCAGTGATGCTTAAAAAGATCACTAGAGAGCCGTTTGATTATGAGTTGCTATCTAACGCTCAGTTTCCCGCAGTGTGGTTACAAAGCGCAGATGAAAACCGTGGCGATGTTACTTTAAGCGGAATGAGAGAGGCCACTATAAATTACAGAATAGTGGGCTTTGTTAAATCGTCAGCTATCGACACAGCAAGAAATGAATTAATTGAAAGCATTGAAAAAGCACTTGAGGTTGACCGCACTCGCGGAGGCTATGCCTTAGACACTCAAGTTCTTGAAGTAGATACAGATCAGGGCGCAACTACCCCAGTGGGTGGAATCACTATGGTCACTCAAGTTCGTTATCAGTATATGAGGGGCGAGTCCTAATGAAAATGTACAAAGGTAAATCATCCGTGATTGTGCATCCATCACAGATTGAAATAATGAAATCACGCGGTTGGTCAGAGCATAAGCCAAGCGCAACTAAACCAAAGAAAGTAACCACAACGGAGGCCGATAATGGCAACTCATAATGCAACACAGGGTTTAATCAAAGTCGGTTCTGACACATTAGGCGAACTAAAATCATTTAGTTTCTCCGAAAACAGCGACACGATTGAAACATCAAATCTATCATCCACAGCCAAAACTTATGCCGCTGGCAAGACGGGCTTTTCTGGTTCTGCTGAGGCTTTTTGGGATAACGATGATGCGGGTCAAACTGCTTTATCTAATGGCGCAATTGTTCAAATGCACTTTTATCCAGAGGGCGCAACAACGGGCGACAAGTTCCGCACAGGCACTTGTATTGTTTCTGAAATATCTACCAGTTTATCAACAGAAGGAATGGTTGAAGCGAGCTTCACATTCACAGGGTCAGGCACTTTAGCTGAGTCCACTGTTTCTTAAAAAGTTTAGCGGCTAGGGCTTCGGCCTGAAACAGCGTTTTCCCCGATGCGCTTGCCGTTAATTTATCGGGGGATTTACTAATTGGGGAATTATTATGAGTGCAATTATAGAGTCAGCAAAAGTACATTTTACTGAGCGTATGTCGAAGATTAATTCCATTGTTATTCCTGAGTGGGATAACACAGAAATCTTCTTTCGCCCTAGCATGAACTTCAAAGATCAGGGCATTGTTCTCAAGTTGCATGGTGACGGTCTACCAGCCGAAGCTGTTGTTATGACGCTAATCTTGAAATCTTTGAATAAAGACGGTTCTAAGATGTTTGTAAAAGCCGACAAGACTGAATTGTTACTTCGCGTTGATCCCGAAGTGGTTAGCCGAATCGTTAGTGAAATGAGTGACGATGAGCCAACCGTTGAGGAAGCAACAAAAAACTAAAACAAGATCATGATTTACGTTTTGCAATGGTATTAGCGGAACACCTCCATAAAACACTGGAGGAGATTATGGTCTTGAGTACAGATGAAATTATACTTTGGGCAGCTTTTTTGGAGTTAAATAATGGCAAGTGAAAAAGTCAATATAGTCATTAAAGCTGTTGATAAGACGAAGCGGTCTTTTCGTGCGGTGACTATGGGCCTGAACGCAATTAAGAAAGTTGCGTTTTCTATGCAGTCTGCTCTTATTGCGGTTGGCGTTGCTGGCTTTGGCTTTCTTGTCAAAAAGTCTATGGATGCCACTGATGCCCTCGGCAAAATGGCTGACAAGATTGGTATCGGAACAGCCGAATTAGGCGGTCTAAGACACGCAGCAGAATTAACAGGTGTTGCTACTACCACTCTCGATATGGGCCTCCAACGGATGGTTAGGCGTATCTCTGAGGCGGCTAGTGGTTCAGGTGAAGCTAAAGACGCTTTGATCGAGCTTGGGCTAAGTGCTAAGGCATTAAATGCCATGTCTCCTGACCAACAATTTCGAGCAATCGCAGACGCTATGGAAGGTGTCGCAGGCCAAGGCGAGAAGGTTCGCTTGGCTATGCGTCTATTTGATACCGAGGGTGTGGCGTTAGTTAACACGCTTAACGGCGGCAGTGCTGCATTAATTAAAATGGAAAGCGAAGCCGAGCGCCTAGGTTTGCGGTTAAGCCGTGGCTTAGTTAAAGGCGTTGAAAAAGCAAACGATTCAATCGGCACTTTAACCACTTATATCGCAACTTTGTTTCATCGAATAGTAGGCGAGTTAGCTCCCGCTATAGAATCTGTGACAAAGGGATTAATGGGTTGGTTTGAGTTAAAAGTTGACGAAGCTGGCGGCCCTGCAATGCTCGCTTCTAAGATAGCAATGTCTGTTTTAGATGCGTCAGAAACTATCATCACAGCCTTTAGAGATATGACGGAGAGTATTTATAACTTTGTGAATACTTCTGGCAAAGTTTTGGAACGCTTTCACCGGTGGCTTGGTGACACTGAGTTCAACACTGGCGAAGATTTGATAT
>Ga0308002_1000117_pt1 | contig 31874 bp, 52 predicted proteins | sample Neamet34_FD_203148 | JGI IMG/M metagenome (GOLD analysis project Ga0308002, IMG submission 203148) | Marine microbial communities from water near the shore, Antarctic Ocean - #34 | ecosystem: Environmental > Aquatic > Marine > Unclassified | place: Southern Ocean | collected 2014-06-06
AGAATGTAGTAGCAGACAACATGGCAGATTGGTGTAACATTCAATTAAGTTATGCGATTGGAGTCAAAGAACCTACTAGTATCTATGTTGAATCAAATGGTTACAGCAAAAGCATTGAGAAATTCATTCGCGAGAACATCGACCTAACCCCCAAAGGAATCATCGATAGATTTGACTTATTCAACTTTTCCGAGTATAGTAATAACTGTACATACGGGCACTTTGGCGACAAAGATGTGCCGTGGGAAAAGATTGGTTGGGACTTATAAAACAGATTATAACAGGAGAATTGCATGAGCAAGAACTTATTGAATCCAAAGAATTGGGTATCAACACCAGAAGAGAAAGAACGAGCAATCGCTAGGAAGATTGTTGACGAAAAAGAACAATCTATTGCTGTTGAAAATATCAATTTCAAGTACGGTCATGTAAAAAAAGATCAACACGAGAAGAATATTGCTACGCTTAATGGTGAAGAATACATTCGTGTTGTTGGCATGGAATTAGATCCTGATAAGCCAGGACAAGGCTTCTTTGAACTAGACTTCAATGAGAATTTTGTAGAGTATCTTGCGAAATCTGGTTATGATGGATTAGAGCCTGACGAAATTGTTGACAATTGGTTCAGTGATTTGTGTAAGAACATAGTACTCAGTGACTTAGAGGATGAGGAAGGTGTCTCTAAAAGCGTATTAACAGACAGTAAAGAGGGTCTAATCATTAAGAAACTCAAGACTGGCGCAGACACTTCTGAATATTATTGATCATTGACTTTATACCCAAAACACTGTATAATAAACTAATACACTTATAGAGAGGAATAAATGGCTACATATATTTTAGTAGACTCATTCAACATGTACCACCGAGCAAAACACGTAGCAATGCGTGGTGCTAGTATTGATTTGAAGATTGGTATGGCATATCATATAATGCTTAGTAGCGTAAAACTATGCTACAACAAATTCAAAGCCGACCACGCAGTATTTTGCTTAGAAGGTCGCAGTTGGCGTAAAGATTTTTATACTCCATATAAGGCACACAGGCGTGTTGCGCAATTGAAGAAGAGTTCGCGTGAACAAGAAGAAGACCAAATCATGTTTCAATCATACGATGATATGATTACGTTTCTTGACGAAAAGACCAATGTAACGATGTTACAACATCCCGAAGCAGAAGCAGACGACATGATTGCTGTGTTCATTCAATCACATCCAAACGACCATCACATTATCATATCAAGTGACAGTGACTATATGCAATTAGTTACAGACAATGTAACTATTTACGATGGTGTACAGAATCGTATCATTACTAAAGATGGATTCTTTAAAGATGATAAGAACATGACACCAATCAAAGACAAGAAGACCAAAGAAGTTCTAGGACCTATTGATCCCGAGTGGATGCTATTTGAGAAATGTATTCGTGGTGACACGAGTGATAACATATTCTCAGCATATCCTGGTGTTCGTAAGAAGGGCACTAAGAACAAAGTAGGCATGATTGACGCATACAATGACCGAACTACTGGTGGCTTTAATTGGAACAACTTCATGCTACAGCGATGGACTGACCATAATGGTGAAGAACATACTGTTCGTGATGATTTTGAACGCAATATAAAACTCATTGACTTAACTGCTCAACCACGTGACTTGATGATTAAGTTCATTGAAACGATTGCAGAGAGTAGCATACAGAAAACAAACACTGGGGTTGGTATGCAGTTTCTAAAGTTCTGCGGCATACATGACTTACAGAATCTTGCTAAAGCACCCGATGAAATGGCAGCCATATTAAATAAAAGTTATCCCGCATGATAAGTAATCACGTCTATATTTTTGATGTAGACGGTACGCTTACACCTAGTAGATCAGAGATTGATAAGAAATTCTTAGAATGGTTCTTAGAGTTTGCTGATTCTCACAAGGTATACTTGGTTACTGGCAGTGATTCATCAAAGACTATTGAACAGATTGGAATTGACCTGTACAAAAAAGTAGAGTGTGCGTATAACTGTTCTGGTAACACGAAGTATATAAACAGTGTATGTGTGTTCAGCACAAAGAAGTTTGAATTGCCCGAAGAGGTACATAAGTTCTTAGTGAACAAGTTAATCAAAAGCGAATTTGATGTTAAAACTGGAGAACACTTTGATGCTCGTCCGGGTTTACTTAATTTCAGTGTAGTTGGTAGAAATGCGACCAAACACCAACGAAAAAAGTATGTCAAATACGATGTTACCTCTAGAGAACGACAGTTAATTTCAGATGAATTCAACAATTTATTCTCTGAGAAATACAATATCGTATCACAGATTGCTGGTGAAACTGGGTTAGATATCATTACGATAGGCAAAGACAAAGCACAGATACTAAAAGACTTTAAATACCAAGACAAGATAACATTCTTCGGTGACAGTATATATCCTGGTGGGAATGATTATGCGATTGCTCAAGCAATTGAATATGGCCCGTATAAATATTCTAAGACACACCAAGTAAAGAACTGGAAAGAAACATGGAAAATACTGAAATCACTTTAAACGGGACTGACTGGAGTAATCTATATATCATAGACTATTCAGGTGGTTCGGGTGGTGAGAAAATGTGCGACTTTCTTAGTGAGAAGATAGATGGGCAATTTACGATTCCGAAATCTTCTGATATAAATGGTTGCGCCATAGATAGTTTTGATAATCTATACATAACTCCTCTATTGCATCTTGCAAACGATGATATCAATCTCTACAGTGGATATAACGGTAAAGAAACCAATGGGTTATTTCATTCTGAAGATATGATGAAACACAATCTAAAGGTAAATCTCATTAATCGAGATAAAGATATCGCTTGGCAGATGGGTGTTGGAACTCAAGATGAAATTGATACGTTAGTCATGGACACTCATTTTTCCAAAAACTATATACTACGTAGCCATCGTAACATAAGTTGGAGTTCATTCACTAACGCAAAAGTAATTAGAATTTATCCTTGGGTTGATTCTCATATTACTTACTCATTGATGATGTTAAAACGATGGGTCCAATTAGATCCTATATTGGTATCTGATTTGGAAAGATTCATGTCTAGTGATATGGCAAAATGGGCAACGGACAACATACTCTCTAAAACTCCAGATAAATTATATGGGTGGCAGCGCGAACTGATTATGACTGACAACATTCAAAACTTTAACTGGGGTTCCTTTGTTGACAATTCGTTTAAGATGGCAGGAACTTTTGAGAAACTATACAGAAACGAGAGTATATTATCACAATCTGTATCGCCAACAGAGTGGGTATTCGGTACGGGTGATACCCCACGTAGCACGGTCAATGCTATAACAGGAATAGATATAATGTCAGATGATATTACAGAATGGCAACAGAGTAACATTGATTTGTTATCTGAACATGGCATATCAATGAATAGTACGAAAGAACATTGTATCGCATATTTTAAAGACTACTGGAATCTTAATAGCATTCCATGTGTAACGGAGGCATAAACATTACATATACTAAAGAAATAATTAAAGATAAGTTTTGGATAGTAGAAGACGCTGGTGTTAAAGTTGGAACAATACGCAAGTGTTCTACTGATACATTTGAGATTAACATTCGGGATGATGATACTGAACAGACATCATTGTCTGGTCTTATGTCTCGCTTTGGTGAAAAGATCTTAGAATCTACTCAACCATCAAAAAAGATTATAGACGAGAACAAAGTCGGTCCTCGTGGTGGTTGGAACACTTCCCTCTCTACTGTAAACGGATATCCATGTAAACATATGGCATACAATCACAGCACAGCAGAGAAAAGTGGAAAACAGGTACCAACTTACACTAAAAGCGAATCAAGTAAAGTCGTGTACGTTGCTGGCTATTATGGCATACGTTTTCCTAGTGATTGGCGATGGGGCTATGGCATGAAAATCGATAACCTAGATACATATGATTTCATAGGACCATTCAAAACTAAATCCGAAATGCAAACCGAAGTATTACTACAGAACAAACGCAATGTATAAAAGTTTAAAAAATCTATTAGCAACCATTAAACGAGCCAACTTGAAGGGTGATAATAGCATTCGCCTATCAATAGCAGAAGCAAATGAAGTCCAGAATGAAATCGCAGTATTGCTACTAGACCTTAAAAATAAAGACTCATCAGCAAGTACCACGTTGGATGGGGGTTCATTCAAGTAAATCCTAGCCATTATATACGATGATAACGGTACCTTATTAGTAAAATTAGATAAATAAGAGTATAGAAAGAAAAGATATTTTCTTTATTTTCAGAGTTGAAAGGGGCATACTCAAATGGCTAGACCAAAACCTACAATTATATTAGAACACACCGATAACAAGACTTACCGCAGTGAGCAAGTTCTAAAGGCAACCGCAGTATATTCCGTGTTCTACAAAGGAGAAGCGATTAATCTTCGCAGTCTCAATTCACTAGTCAATTTCCCTGGACCAAAATACAAAAAGGTATCTTTTAGTAACCCCGGTCACGCAATCAATCTAGCACAACGCTTGAACCTACTATTTAGATGTGACGATTTTGAAGTACACGTGCTTACAAAAGGTGACAAACTAGAGTTTTAAAGTGGATAAGAATGAGTTAATCAACTATATCAATAAGAATACCACAGGAAAAACAGCAGGCAGAAAAGAGTTTTCCTCTAGTGATATTTTTATTAGCAGTGTCTCTCCTGACACAGGATTCAGAGTTAGCGCATTCGGGCGAGATGTCATCGCCAAGCATTTTGAAAAATACAAGATAAAACTAAAGACCAAGAAATACACTGGCACAGGCAGACAGATACTCACGTTAGATAGATATCTATTCACTCCCTACTACCTATCCACCTCCACAGAAACCCTAATCCTATTTGAAGAAGTCCCTGCAGCCGAGTTGCTGATGATCGATGGTGACTTAGACTTATGGGTCCAAAATAAAATATTCTTTAACTGATAAATATAGTTAACGAATTAAGGAATTACCATGAGACTCAGAGAACTATTAGAAGGTGCTAACCAAAAATGTATTGTTGTAGATATACAACGACCATTCGCAAGTGACGAACCATGGGTTGGTGAACTAATGGAATTCTTAAACAAACAAGAGTCTATACTACTATTTGCTACACACGAAGATGGTGAAACCCGTCTAGACCAGAGAGACATTACCGACATAAAAGAATATTGGGAAGAGAATGGATTCGACCCGAGTGGTTGGAATAAAACCAGTATCGTTGATAAAGGATATGGTCATCTTCGGGGCTGGATGGATGAAGGTGTTGCTAGTAATGTAACTATTCGTGTAATACGCGAAATGTATCAACAAAAAGTAACCAATTCGAGAGAGTTATTTAATGGTGAAGGAAATGATACTCAAGCATATAATGATTCCATGGAACAACTAGGTGTACCGTCATCGATGTTACCAGATACAGAAGGCAATACTGCTGGTATGGCCGATTCTTCTATTGAAGTCGAATGGACATCTGTTGGTCAACTAAAGCAGTTTAGTGGAGCATATATCATGGGTGGTTATCGTGAAGAATGCCTCAAGGAAGTTCAACTATTGATGAACGCATTCAATATCAAATACACACAAGTCCAAAAGTTTATTTTCGGATAAACACCTCAAAAGCTTGACAGGCCTCGTAAAAGTGCTATACTAGTTATATAAGAAGTTAGCACAGCAAGAGAGGTTTTACCATGAAACACATTAAAGAAGAGTTCGGCGTTATGGTGATGAAGAACGGTGAAGCGTGGGGTTGTACCTACGAAGATGGCCGTGAAACACAATACGGTTGGATGAATCCTGCTGATGCTCCTATTCATGATCCGAAGTACTGTACTTCAACTACTTCGGTAACCTATCCAAATTCTCCGTATATAAAAGAACTAGAGACTGCTACATTAGAAGCGGTTGTCCGAGTTACAACAGTAGAGGTGTTATAATGGGATATTGTCCGTTTGCTCAAGATGAAAATCTAGTAGGTTGTTTTGTTGAGAAAGACTTCGGTAACAACTTTGAATTCAGTAAAAACGATGAAGAATATCTCTTCGCAAATTACCCTCACAAAGTATGGGTTGGTGGAATTAACACCGAGCAAAGTTATCGTTACGCTCTTGTAAAGAAAACGGTTGCTTACATCGTAGTAGACGAAGATGATTATGGTCTTCCTGTAGTAGAGAAATGGAATATCAAGCAACATAGAGTATTCAACAAAATCGCTTATTAAATTTAAAAACTTGTTTGAGATATTACTATGAAATTTACAGTCGTTTACCAAGATGGTTCAGAGCAACAGTTTTACATCCGAGGCGTAGCAGAAATGAATGCTCGTTTGTATAATGGTCGCGTAGTAGGTCAACCCGCATTAACTTTAGTAAAAGCCGCATAAACTTGACAGGCCTCGGTTTAGTGTTATACTAGTTAAGTAAATTAATTAAAGCGAGAAAGAATATGATTAGAGTATCTGCTGCCGAGTCTAAAGCGTATGACGAAATGAACGTGTTAGTTAAATTGAACTATCGTTGTTATCGTGTGTTTCTAACTAACTACTTTACTCGTTCCGATCGTCATCCTGATTTGAACAAATCATTCCAGACGTATGATGTTGTTGCTTCGTCAGTTGAAGAAGCGAACCAAGTAGTCATTGATAACAATGATGCTATACTTGATTTTCATTGTACTACTAAGTCTGCGTTTTCTGACACGTTTCTTAATCCTAAGTATGCTGATCCAGTGTATGAAATTAATCATGTTACATCAACTATTTCTCATACTACTGAGAACTTTTTTCATACGCCTTTAGGTTTTTTGAAACTAAAGTTAAAGAACGGTTTTGTAACTATCTTTTAAAAACTTGACAGACCTAAGATCTGTGTTATAATATAAGTATATTCAATAAAGAGGAAGTACCAATGAAAGTATCAACAAATGATTTAGATGTTCGTATTGTTCGCCCTAGCGACATTCGTGCCGAAGTCAACTACGCATTCAACCGAAAGCGTCCTGTGTTTATTTGGGGTCCACCAGGCGTGGGCAAATCTGAAATCGTAGATAGCATTACACAAGAGCGTTCAGGTTATATGATTGACCTTCGCCTTGCCTTGATGGAACCTACTGACTTACGCGGTATTCCTTACTTTAACGAAAAGACTGGCCATATGGAATGGGCTACCCCTTCTGATTTGCCAAGTCAAGAGTTAGCAGACCAATATGAGTCTATCGTATTATTCCTTGACGAAATGAACCAAGCACCACAGAGTGTTCAAGCCGCGGCTTATCAGTTGATTCTGAACCGTCGTTTAGGTTCTTATGTTCTGCCAGATAACGTTCTAATCGTTGCCGCAGGCAACCGCGAGAGTGACCGAGGCGTTGCTTATCGTATGCCTTCGCCACTTGCTAACCGTTTTGTTCACTTAGAAATGGGTGTTGACTTTGAAGATTGGCAGACTTGGGCTTTAGAGAACAAGATTCATTCTGATGTAGTTGGTTTCTTAACATCAAACAAGATGGATTTGTTTAACTTTGACCCACGAACAGCCTCACGAGCATTTGCTACGCCACGTTCATGGACTTTCGTTTCAGAAATGTTGCCGAAAGAAGGTGAAGTGATTAGCACTAGTCGTTTACATGATTTGATTGCTGGCACAGTTGGTGATGGTGTTGCTACTAAGTTCATGGCTCACCGAGCAATCTCTGGAAAGTTACCTACGCCTGAAGACATTCTGAGCGGCAAAGTAACGACTCTTACAACAGAGGCTCAAGAGATTTCAGCGATGTTCTCGTTAACTACTTCATTATGCTACGAACTGAAAGACTTCGTAGACCGTAACGGCAAAGATAAGATGGATGAGTTATACGAGATGGCTAACAACTTCTTTCAGTTCATGATGGATAACTTTGATACTGAAATGACAGTATTAGGTGGACGAACTGCTCTTAAAGTTTATAAGTTGCCACTAGAGCCTCGTAAAGTGCCTTGCATTGAGAAGTTCTTCAAGAAGCACGGCAAGTTAATCATTGAAGCACATAATACCTAGTATTATCTTGATGTAAATCAGCAATATAAGAGGGAAGTCTATTGACTTCTCTCTTTTTTTATGTCATAATGGTTATATGATATACGAAGCCATTAAGAACCAGGCAAGAGTTAGTGGCGGAAAGGTTGCTATCATTTGTCGGGATAAAACATACACCTACACTGAACTTGTTGATAGTGTAGACGAACTAACCGCTGTACTCTCTACCGCGTTGTTACCAGGCGAAAGTATTCTATTCGCAAGTGACAAAGAATATCATTACATAAGAATGCTCCTAGCATGTGATGTATTGGGTATTACATTCATTCCTACCCGAACAAATCTGTCAGAAGAGTTGTTAACTGAAATTGTATCAGCAACTACACCAGACCATATCATTCTATCTAAAGATAATGCCAATTTTCTTAGACCACATAACAAAGCATTAGTATATGCTAAAGATGTAAAAGATGTTTATACCATCTTATTCAATCCTGAACAGAAACCTGTGTCTCACACCTTTGAAGGATGTTTCTTCGCTTGCCTTAATAGTATCGCAGTCCATAGTATGCAACCCGATGATGTAATACTTTCTAATATGCCCATGAATACGATTGAAGGATTATATCTGTATTCTCTTCCTGGCCTGATAGCAGGCTGCACGGTAGTCGTTGAAGAATTTGATTCAGAGAAATACGCTGATATATGTGAAAAGCATAAGCCGACCATTGGAATGATTACTCCATCAATGATAGAATCAATGAAAGAAATGCCAAGCGATATGTCTCATTGGAGAGAACTAGGTATCAAGTCTACCCAAGTAATTCCAGAAGCAGACATAGACCTGTTATTTGAAAAGGGCGTGCCCGCAGTACGGCATCTATATGGATTCACAGAAACGCACGTACCTGCTCTAGCATTTTTGATACTACCTGATACAAAACACAAACTCCAACTCAAGGTCACTAGCCACTATGAACACAAACTTGATAGACATGGGGTATTATGGTTGGCTGGATTATCCGTAACTAAAGGTGACAAAGATATTGATAAAGATGGATACTGGTGTACAGGCGAAGTATTTGAACGCAGACATAATTTGTTCTTCTATACGCCAAAAGAGGACGAAAAGAGTGATAACTAAAGAACTAACACATGCATCGGAAGAGTTACTACAGTTTATTAGTCAATGTGAATCGTTGAATTACAAAAATAATGACAGTCTAGTCTCAATGAAATTCTATTGGTGTCTAGCGGAAGGTGGTATGTGGCATGCGACAACTGATGATACGGGTAAGATTTTTAGTGTGTCAGGAATACATCCTTTCAAAGATGGGTATCGTGCCTTATTTCGTGGAGCCCAGTTGGAACCTCGTCCGGTAAAAGGGCTAAATAGAAATATGATGCAAAGTTGGGGAATGTATGACCAAATGCCTTTACAAATAAGTTACGCTAATGGTAAACCAATCTACATAACAACAAACGTCAATCACGATGCGAGTGGGCGAATGAACAGAATACACAATAGTTGTAAAACAATGGCTAAATCTGGAATGCTGGACTACATTGGAGATGAAGAACTATTCAATACACAGCAAAGCATATGGCAAGTAAACGTTGACACCTATTCTATTATTAGGAAAAGAAATGAAGATTAATATAATTGGTGGTGGTACAAGTGGCTGGTGGACTGCTGGCTATCTAAGAAAGAATCATCCTGAATTAGAAATAACACTAATAGAATCGCCTAATATTCCTACTGTTGGTGTGGGCGAAAGTACTATGCCCAATGTACGAGCATTCTTTGAAGAGTTGGGAATACCAGAAGAAGACTGGATTAAATCCTGTTGTGGTGTTAGAAAACAAGGTAACATGAAATCTAACTTCAAGCATGATGGTGATACCCCTTATAATCTGATGTTCATCCACACTGGATGGGACGAGTGGTTCTCTAAGTACAAAGCAGGTGAAGTAGACCAATTTAGCGTATACGATTTGTATAACCCAGATGATTGGAGAGGATTTGGTTATCACATTGATGCGGCTCAAGCATGGCAAATTGTTAAAGAATACACAAAAGACATCAATCACATATTCGCAGAAGTTACAAGAGACACGCTACCAGAAGCAGACTTACACATTGACTGTACGGGATTACGACAAGTTCTAATAGAAGATAAGACAATCCATACTTATCCAGACGCGCTCATTAACACGTGTGTAGTTAGACGAGTAGAAGAAGATACTAAAAATTATTCTGAGACTATTGGACGAGATTACGGCTGGGAATTTAACGTCTACTTGAGTGATAGACGCGCTGGTTGTGGTTATGTGTTCAATAAAGATATGATTAGCATAGAAGACGCTAAAGCAGAATACATGAGAAATAATGGCCACCGAAAGTTCTTGACTGACTTCAAAGTACTAGAGTGGACACCAGGCAGACTAGTGCGACCTTGGCAAGGTGACACTGTAGCAGTTGGATTAAGCAGTGGCTTCATTGAACCAATGGAAGCGAATGGACTATCTTTGCTTATAAATCAAATTAAGACATTATCAAGAGTAATACACAAGCCCAATAGAGAGAAGATATACAACAAAGCGATTGCTAAGATACACGACCAAGTTGCTGACTTTATTTGGTGCCACTACGCCTGTTCTACTAGAACTGAAACTCCATTTTGGCAACACTATGCCAAACTAGATGGTGAATCTTTTCTCTGGGATAAAGTCGCAAAGAATACAAACATGCTCCAAAACATGTATCCTTCTTATGTATACGAATATCTTGCGATATATTATGACCTAATTGAACAAGAATAAATACAGTTAGAAACAGATTAAAGGATACACAATGTGGTTTAACCGAAAACACTTGGAAGAAGCAAAAGAAAAAGCAGGCAGACCGGAAGCCGGTTACTGGTGGCACTTCCGTCTTGCTATTTCTGAATGTTTCTTCTTAACAGCAGTAACAATAGGAAGCCTAGTACACGCCATATTTCCATGGATACTAGACTTTAAGTTATTAGAATGGCGTATCGCTAGACTAAAGCAACTTAAAAATAAACTACCAGACGACCCACAACTTAAAAAGGTACACTTTGATGATTAATGTGTTAGACACGATAGCATACAAAAACGGCGAGTTCAAGCCACTTGGCGAAATTGGACCAAGTATATTAGATTTCGGATTCATTCACTGTGACGCTACATATGATGTTATGCCAGTATACAACGGCAAAGCATTTTGTTATAACAGACACTTAACACGATTTCAACAAAGTGCCAAACGATATGGCTTAAAACTACCTGACGTTGACCCACTAGAAATCATTAAAGAACTAAAAAAGATAAACAACATAGACAACGCATTCGTTTGGTTCCTTGTATGGCGAGGATATCCACCTTCTGGCAATCCAAGAGATATAGAAAATTGTCCTGTTAACTTTGCTATGTATATCAAACCAAGTTATCCTATCGGAAAGTCTCCAGTAGTATCGTTGTTTCTAGACCCAGTAAACAAAAGAGTCAGTGACGACTACTATGGACAAGAGTTTAAAAACATGGCATGGTTAGATTTAACAATGAGCCAACGACAGCGTCCAATCGGATTCGACACTACAGTATTATTAGATGTCAATAGAAATGTTACAGAAGGACCTGGCTTTAATATAGGCATTGTCAAAGACGGATGTATATACACAGCAAACAAGAATGTTCTTAAAGGCATTACAATGACCGTCGTTGAAGATATAGCGAATGAGTGTAATATCACATTTAAACGAAAGACTATCTCAGTTGAAGAATTCTTAGATGCGGATGAAGTCTTTATCTCAAGTTCAAGTGGCGGTGTTACACAAACAACTAACACTGGTCCTATTACTGAACTTCTTATGAACAAGTACATTGCCAAAAAAGAAGAATATGCTACCGATCTATAATGATATATTAAGATTACATAGTACCCGTGGAGTTGATATACTTTCATCGGGTACTACTGGCACACAGAAGCATATTCATAGAACTCCTGAAAACTTAAAAGCATGTAATAAAGTTGCCATCGATGCACAGATGATTACAACTAAGAGCAGAGTGTACACCTGTACCAAGATGGACCACGCTGGTGGTCTACTCCTACAGACGTTACCCGCTTACACTCTAGGATGTGATATTCATATCACACAGTTTAATCCCTATCAATTCTTAACTGAGTTCCAAGATTACTCTCATACTTTTCTACCACCAAAGATGTGCCAAGCCGTTATGAACACGAAAGGATTCTCTACGTGCGATTTAACTGGTAAGATAATTTCAATGGGCAGTGATAGAACTGCTAGTAGTGAGATACAAGCATTCATTGATAAGGGTGCTATCGTTGTTGCTAACTGGGGTATGAGCGAAGTTGGTCCTAATGCGATTAATAAAGTATATCGTAAAGGTGACGAATTAGATTTTACTGAGAACATTCTAGGTGATACAACCTATTGTGATACGAAAATTGTTGGCAAGGAATTATATGTCAAGGGTGACATAAGTATACACGATGATTGGTTCGCAACTGGTGATTTAGTAACCTACGAAAATGATTGTTATTGGTATCAAGGACGAAAGGTACTTTAACTAAAAACTTGACAAGACACAGATATATGTTATAATTGTATATACAAATGATTAATAGAGATTATACAATATGATAGATACTTCAAGCAAACATACTTACATCCATTATGGCAACATGAGGGTAGTAAAGTATTACGGCAAGTATGACTTTTGTAAATCTGGTGAGGCTCTTGCCCAGTACATTGAGGAAGCACAGCAACCAGATAGTTTGGAGCGGATTACTAGGGAACAACGAATTCAACTCCTTGGCGCATCTATTGTCGCAACTCAATTCAATGATGGCAAATACTTCAAGGCAGAAGGATTCTCTGACATCGTTGATAACGAATATCTCAAGTTGAATTTCAGTAACAAAGATATTCTAATTGGAATCTTAATAGACTATCCTAGACTACTCACTAAAGAAATACTAGCAGACGCATCAGTCATACTAGACTACCTAGAAAACAAATTCGCTTTTAAAATACTAGCAGACAACATGAATTCCTTTGAGAAGTCTATTGCTGGATTCTTATCTGAGCAAATTCTCAGTAGCAATGTTGTTGGTATTGCCTCATATATTCCTACATACTTTGCGAACAACACACGACAAGAAGAGGTTGATGACCGAAGTACGAATACTGGCTACTTGGGTGCTATTGGTGATATAGTTCTTACTGAAATTGAAGTGCTACGCTCAACTTATTTGCCAACTACCCAGTTTGGTAATCCGGGTTACATGGTTAATGCTATCACAACTGATAATCATCGCTTGTCTTTCTTCACAGCAAACGAAGGCATAGCAACTGCTAAGAATAATATCAAAATCTCTTGTAAAGTCAAAGCATGGGCATCGACCTACACCGATGATACCATCAATGAAACCAAAGTAAACTACGTAAAATTCTCATAAAAACATCAAAAACTTGACAGATTCTATTTCTATGCTATAATGGTACTATATTAAATGAAAGGAGTTACTACTATGAATACTGAAATTAACAACTACTTAGACTCTATCCAAGACGACTACAAGAACTTTGTTACTCGTGCGGGTATCTTAAACGATAGCGGTCAAACTGATCGTATCAAAGAGTTCAATGATAACTTGACCATTTCATTCGGTCAGAAGTATATCAAAGTAATGAACAAGTCTTCAGTTCACTCGTTCATTGTCAACACTGACAAAGATGTTAAATTCCAGAAAGGTGATGTCTTAATGGCTGCCTCTTGGAAAGCGCCTGCGCGAAACTTCGCACGAGGTAATCTATTTACCCCTGCGTCTATTAAAGCACGATGGATGGGAGTATAGATGAAGACTATAGCAATAGGAGTTCTAATATCATTCGCTATCATCTTTAGCATTAGTTCTTCAATGGCTAACCAACGTATCGCCATGTTAGAGAAGAATGCTGAAGCCAACAAGATGGCTATGACATTTGCCAACTCAGCGATACACGAATTTTATAACAAGTCTAAGGAGTCGTAATGAATAAGATTGCAAAGTTTTATGACAACCAACGTAGTCAACCATGGACCATTCGTATCATTGATAAGGGTGACGCATATGGTCGTGACGATTGTTTAATACATGATAGCGATGAACCTACGATAGAGTTCTATGATGGTGATAATCTGTTTGATAAAGATGAAGCCTCTGGTGAAATTCTTGGTCAATTTGTCTCAAGGTATTATATCTCTACTATCGCTGATGGTGGGCGAGGTGGTATTGACTTGATGGGTTATGAACCCAAGTGGAAAGTAGAACATCTGATGATGGACTCAGTCCGCGAATACATTAGTGCATGGGCAGTTGATATGAACTACTCATGGGAAGAAGATGGATTGTTCTCAACGAAGTTCCATCGTGTACCCGATATCGATTTACATTTACAAGTTGGAGCAAATTAAATAAAAGGAGTTATTATGAAATACATTAGTATGTTGTTGGCAGTCGCCGTTTTATCAGGTTGTAGTACTACGTTAGAAAGTAAGATGAAAGATATACAATATGAGGCTGGCATGATGCCCGTCACCATATTAGACACCGTAGACCAAAATTGGATACTCATTCTAATAATGATGAACCGCACTGGACATATCTTAACCATCCCAGTTGATAACTATTCAAGCCTACCAGAATGTCTGGAAATGTGGGCTGAGTATAAATCTCAGGTGCCTGAACAAGACAAGTCACAACAATTACTATGTCTATTAGATAATAGTCCGAACACATCATCACACGCCGAGATACCATTTGCGGAAGATAGGGGTATTGTGTTAGAAGAGGTCACTGATGAAATCATTTAAACGGGCACTAAATGCCATACTAAAAAAGTTCCGCAAACCAAAGGACTATTCACCTGGTAGTCCGGATTCTATAAATATGTATAAGGCAAATAATGCCCGAAACGAAGAGTCCGCTACCAAGAATAGTAATTGGGCACCTGGCGCCTTAAAACGCCACGACAAGTTAATAAAGAAATTAGCCAAGCAACAGAAAGCGTTAGAGAGATCTACCTCTCTAGTTGATGAAATGTTAGCCAAAGGTGAAACCAATAAAGAACCTACTACTCGATTAGGCAAAGCATACAAGCGACTCAAGGAGAAAAAGGAGTAACAATGTATATTAATGCAACATCATCTATACCAAAGAAAGTTTGGTATCCTCAAGTACTACCTAACACACAGATAGAAGAGACATCTATGGGTAGTAAAACACCTCAAAAGAAAGAGAAGAAGAAACCAAAAAAAGAGAAGGAGAAAAAGTAATGAATAAGATTACCAAAATATTCACCAAAGAACCACGTAAGTATGACATGACAGACCTGTATCATATGACCAAACAAATGAAAGAGCAAGTTTGCATGATATGGTTAACTATGGTAGGCTACATCATCTATCTAGAGTTCTTCAAAGACGTAGTATGACGTTCAAACGCCGCACGATTCACACTGATACCTGGGCTGATGGTAGATTAAGCACCAGTGGAGACGAGTGACTGGACACCCACCAAGGTAAAGATTTTACCTTAAAACCCTCACTATTCAGCCGAATAATCAACAAAATTAAGAAAATATCTACAGAAGATGTTATAAACAGTTTAAGAATTTTCTAATAATAGTCAAAAACTTGACAGATCCCAGAAACGTGATATAATAGTACTATATTAAATGAAAGGAATCACTATGAAAAATATATCAGAAAAGAAACCCTCAATACTAGATGTAAGCATCGTTTACGAGTCGGATACTGAGCGTGGAGCAACGATGTTGTTTGGCTTAGAGAAAGAGACAGGTTGTCTTTATATCTTTGAATTTGACGAGTATGTGGGCGAATTAGGTGATTGGATGCCTGGTCGTTTTCTGAAGATGAATACAAAGGGTAAATGGCAGAGTAACCATTCGTTCTCTACTACAGGTGCTATTGAGTTTGATACTTTTGAAGAAATCGCAAGGTATTGGAACGAGAATATGGTATTACACCCGGGACCCGAAGAAGGTACACAAGAATGGATTGATTCTATTATGAATTCAATGCTTCCTCCGGGACAAAGTTTAAAACACACAGGACTGTACACTATGGCAGACCTGCAAATCGCAAACACTTTACTAACAACAGAAGGTTAAAAATTATGACATTAGCACAAGCACAGGCAAACGGAATGACTCAATTAGTGAAAATCTTAGAGCAAGACCGAGACCGCAGAGCAGTTCTTGGTATGCCCAAGTTGGAAGATGTAATTGAAGTTGATGTAGTAATTGACGATCATTTTGACGAAGATTGGGATTAAATTATGAGTGAAGAAATTGAAAGTGGCACTCGAAAGAAACTGAACGACAAGATTAAAGACCTCAACTCAACGAGGGTATTTAAGAAGATTACTCCTAAGGGAGACTTGTCGTGGTACATCAAATGGATATCAAGTATATTCCTTCTCATTGGAATGGTGTTCACTAGCGCGGGTGGTTATGAGCCAATCAACTTAATGATATCGCTCGTTGGTGTTATTGGTTGGTGTACAGTAGGAATGATGTGGCATGATCGTGCTATCGTTTTCATTAATGGTATCGCCATCTTCATATACTCAACGGGTATACTGAAATCATTATTGCCAGGAATTGGTTAAAAACTTGACAAATCCTCCATATGTGCTATAATGGTACTATATTAAATGAAGAGAGAAAATTATGAATCAGACAAAATTAAGAGACCTAATTACAAACGAGTTTGCTAGCCCAGAAAGTGAGAACAGTCTTGCTAAAAGCATTCCGATGAAATATATCGATGATGTAAAGAAGTTCTGGCCAGGGAAGTTTCGTTATAAGTATCGCGGTCCTTCTACGACTGAATACATTCGTCCGCAATCTCATACAGTTCAAGAGTTCGCGACTTCATTTGCAATTTATCTTGTATAGGAATTAGAATCATGTCTCAAGCACAAAAAGTAATTGAAACTGAAGAAGAATTAGACACTGCGATTGATGAAGTATTAGCCGCAAGTGGCGTAGAGATTGACGAGACTATACCTGACCGTGTAGTCTTTGAGTACACTGATAAAGAAGTTAAAGAAATGATTGTGAGTAGTCGTGTTCGTCTTCTTATCCGTCATCCTTTCTTCGGTACATTAGCGACTCGTCTACGTTTGATTGAATCAGAATGGTGCCCAACTGCGGCAACTGATGGTCGTCACTTCTATTATAATTGCGATTTCTTTCGAACTATGACTTCAGAAGAAATTGATTTTGTCGTTGCTCACGAAGTTATGCACTGTGTGTATGAGCATTGTGGCGAAACTGGTCGTTTATTAGACCAAAAAGTTGACGACCAAGATATGAAATTGTGGAATATCGCGGCTGATTACAAAGTTAATCAGGCTTGTATTGAATCTAGTATTGGTCAAATGCCTAAGGGCGCAGTTCATGACCGTAAATTCTACAAGATGTATACTGAAGAAATTTACGCAAAACTAAAGCAAACAGGCGAGGCTGACGATAAAGAAACGTTAGACGTTCATATGTTTGGTGGTGATGGTGGTGAAGGCGACGGCAATCAGGAATTTGATCCTACTGGTCGTAAAGCGCCTATTAAAATCTCTAGCCAAGAAGCACGTGAGATTAAAGATCAAATGAAGCAGGCTGTATTTCAATCTGCTCAATCAACTGATGCTGGCAATTTGCCGAGCGAAGTGAAACGTATTATTAACTCTATGACTAATCCTAAGATGGATTGGCGTGAACTACTTAATATGTCGATTCAGAGTTTGATTAAAAGCGATTACACGTTCATGCGTCAGTCACGTAAATCAATGTCTATGGGGATTTATCTTCCCGGACAAAAGAATGAAGAGAAGATTGATGTTGCAATCGGACTTGATGTATCAGGTTCAATTTCAGCCTCTATGATTGAAGAGTTTCTAGGCGAAGTCTATGGCATTATGCAACAGTTTCAAGATTTCAAAGTTCGTATTTGGACTTTTGATACTGAAGTATACGAAGAATCATATAAAGAGTTCGACCCATATAATATGGATGAACTGAAAGAGTATGAGATCATCGGTTGTGGTGGTACTGACTTTGTTTGTAACTATAACTTTATGAAGAATAATGATATTACGCCAGACAAGTTCATCATGTTTACTGATGGTTTGCCTTGGGAATCTTGGGGTGACGAAACTTACTGTGATAGTCTGTTCGTTATTCACGGAACAGATAGCATTATTCCACCATTTGGTGAACACGCATATTATAGCCAGTCTTAAAAGGAGATAAAATGAAAAACTTTACAATACTAATGAGTGTGATTTTATTGTCGATTGTGACCTCATCAGTGTTTGCAAAATCTGAGAATATGCCATCGGAATATGGTCCAGAATTTGATCTCTATCAATCAGGTTATACCGATGACGGGTGGTGGTTTGCGCCCTCGGGTCTAACATATAGAAACATTGATGAACCTATAGACTATTCAATTTGCGTAGACTATAAAGTGGCACAATGGAAATTGTGTCAAGAAATTCTCAAATCACGAGGATACCGATTTCACAACACAATCAATGATATTGATGTGTCGCATACATACGAACGAGATTTTGAACTAGCAAAAATGAATAGTCAGTCTTAAAATAATAACAAAGTACAACGGATATCTAATCCCACTACGGTGGGATTTTTGATAAATATTATCCATGAGAGATACACTCCTTTTAAACGCAGATGGCACCCCATTAAGTGTCTCACCGCTTTCAACACTAACGTGGCAAGAGAGCATAAAACTAATCTGGCTTGACAGAATTCAAGTCCTGGAATGGCACGAGGACTGGCAGGTCCGTAGTCCCAGCATCACATTGACAGTTCCTAGTGTTATGATGGTCCGCGAGTATGTAAAGCCGATGACCAATATGACATTCAGCAGAAACAGTATATACTGTAGAGACAATTATATTTGTCAATACTGTAGGGATATGTTCAGTCATAAAGACTTGACACTAGACCACGTTACACCTAAATCAAAAGGTGGACCTACTAACTGGACTAATATCGTTACTGCCTGTAAGAAATGTAATCATAAAAAAGCAGACAGAACCGACATTAAGCCATATAGGACTCCAAAGAAGCCCGATTTTCATCAGTTATATAGTCGTACTGACCATATTCATGTTGACTATGAGGTTTGGTACAAATATATTAACCGTGTGCCGTCAAAAAAGCAACAAATAGCATAAAATCGCTTGACTTTTAGAGTTAGATGTTATATAATAGACTAGTGAATTGAGTAAATTAGTTCATATTATATATAATATTAATTTAAAAAAACGACAAGGAGTAACCATATGTCAGAGAACAATGAAACTACAGAAGCACAGGCACCTGTAATGCCAAGCGTATCTGTAAACGATCTCGTTAATGTGTATAACATTATCGATTTAGCATCGAAACGTGGCGCGTTTCAAGCCAATGAATTAGCATCGGTTGGAGCAGTAGCCAATAAAGTCAAAGAATTTGTAGATCACGTCCAAGCAGCCCAAGAAGCGGCAGCGAAAGAACAGGGCGAGGGTACAGCAGAAGTGACTGAAGACGGAGCAGAATAATGGCAGCGTTTATCAAACACATCGGAACCCATAAGGGCACGAATCAAAGGCTAAGTGTAGCATTCCTACAACTACCTGATGATAAAGACAATGCACTAGTAGTATACAGCGACTCATTACCAGATAAGTATCATGACGATTTCATGTCTGCTGTTGAGTCTAACGAAGCACAGTCTTCGAAAGAGTTATACGAAGTACTTGCACGTAAAGTATTCTGGCATGGTTCAACTATGTTAGACACATTACACAAGGAAGGTCTCTTAGTTAAGATGCCAACTAGTTCAATCATTATGACACCAAATACAAAAACTTCCATTGCTTTGGATGATTTGATTTCACAAATGGCTGAGTTAGAAGCAGGTACATTAACTACTGAATCTGATCCTACGCAGGTTGATCCTGGTACTAGAATCGCAGATAATGTTGATGCTACTCTTGGTGAAGATAACAAGATGATTGCACAAAATCTACTACAACAAGCAATTCTACTAGAAGAAGAAGCGGTGAAGAAACGAGCGGAAGCAGTTAAATTTGACCCATCTCTTTTAGAGAAGGCATCTAAGCCAGCGAAGAAAGGTAGAGGTAGACCAGCAGGAACTACTGCTGTAGCAATGGCGGCAAGATCAGCAGAAGCAAACGCTGACGCATAAATACTTGTTACTAACGTAACTCTAATAGGCGAAGAAAGACTATGATGGATGATCCCGACTTTGACCGGTTAATGGAAGAAATATTTCCGATGAGTATTCCCACAGAATATGTCGAAAGTATTTTAGTTACACTCGCTAGTGGACAAGAAATTGTTATGTCGGGGGATGAGTTATTACAGCCTCTTCCCCTTGCTGATGATTTAAGTTGGGAAAAACTTGTTCATAGGTTTGACAAAATTGCTGATGTTCAAGTAAAAATAGATGTCGAGAAGATCAAAACTGATGTCCAAGATAATGTAATATCTATCTTAGGACAACATTTTGAAGCAGACGACCCTATTGAACAATCCGTTGCATATGGCTCATACACTCTAAGTAAAAATGACATAGAGAATATGCTAGGTCCATTTCCAATCACATACGATAAAGATAGTCCTCCAGACGAGGATGATTTTGACCTACCTAGTGATTTAATTGATGAGGATGGTAAACCGACTGATGATTAATATGATTCTTTGCGCTGATGAAAAAGGCGGTATTGGGTACAAAAACGGTCTTCCATGGCCTAGATTATCAGAAGACTTAAAATGGTTTAGACAATTGACGGAACACAATGTTGTCGTCATGGGTTCTAAAACGTGGAAGAGCCTCGGTGTTCATGCCCCATTAGTATCCAGAAACAACTACGTAGTAAGCACAAAAAACAAGGACGAATTTACTGGCTGTGCTGGTGTCCTTGACCCCTCTAAAGATACAATTGAAGTTCTTCTCGCATCGCTAGAACTAATCCACAGTGACAAAGATATCTTTGTTATTGGTGGTAAAACTCTTTACGATGAAGCATACGAATTCTGTGATTGTATCTATCTCACTAGAGTCCATGGTACCTATTCAACAGATACTAAATGCAATCTAGATTTCTATCTCAAAGGTTTTTTGATGTTAGATAGTATGATGTTTAAAGGTGACCAACACACTCCAGACATAACGTTTGAAACTCACCTAAGACCAGGTGATGATCAATTCTGGGACCAACAGGAGTTATTTTGAATTTAGATAATGTAGAAGAAGACATGTACTTAGATTTGCTACAACATGTATCAACTAAGGGCGAGGTGCGTTCACAGGAGCGCACTGGAACAGGGACACGTAGTGTTTTCAATGCTACGCTTAACTTTGATTTAAGCGATGGCTTTCCTTTACTTACTACCAAACGTGTTCCATTCAATAGCGTATTGAGTGAACTACTTTGGTTCTTAGAAGGTTCAACGGATGAACGAAGACTTGCTGAAATTCATTTTGGTGACTCACGTGAAAATCTAACTGATAAGACTACCATATGGACCGCGAATGCTAATCAACAAGGCGTTGCTCTCGGGTATACTAACACCGATACAGTCAAAGAATTGGGACCTGTTTACGGGAAGCAATGGAGAGACTTTAACGGGGTTGACCAGATACAAGTTCTTATTGATGGTCTCAAAAACAATCCACAATCTCGTAGACATATTCTAAGTGCGTGGAATGTTGGTGAACTAGACAGCATGGCATTGCCACCTTGTCATATGTTTGCTCAGTTCTATGTGTCAAATGATAAGAAACTATCGTGTACATTGTATCAACGCAGTGCTGATATGTTCCTTGGAGTGCCGTTTAATATCGCATCTTATGCCTTGTTAACCCACATGTTAGCACAAGTAACGGGCTTAGTCGCTGGTACGTTCAACCACCTCATTGGTGACGCACATATATACTCTAATCATGAAGACGCAATTGATGTTCAACTTCATAGAGACCCCGTTGCCTTTCCCACACTAAAGATGAATTCAGATATAACAGATATTAATGACTTTAGTATGGAAGATTTTGAAGTGCTAGATTATAAACATCGCGGCACAATAAAAGCACCTATGGCAGTCTAATTTAGATAAATAAGTATAGTAATCACTAATAACTTAACACCGGAGTACCAAATTATGATAAAAGAAACTACTATTCTTACGGGCATAGACAAAGCCTACGATTCTGTTGACGCATTTTACACAGAAAATAGTCTTGATGCGTATAGGGCACAAGAACGCGCATATTTTACTGATGCTGGATTTGATATAGACGACTCTGCTAAACACCAGACTGCACTAACAGAAGATTCAACTAAAGTGAAAATAACAGTTGAATATGATGATGAGGCAGAACAGACAGCGGTTTTTGCAAACGTTATAGAGGCTGATTTTGTTGAAGTCGTTCCAGTATTTGTGGACGAATCTTCAGTAGACCACTTATTCTAAATAGCCGGCATACAAAATACTATATGAAACCTTAGATGTCTTCCGGCATTTAAGGCAGTATGCTTCTTAGTCGTATCTACGTGATACGTAATTCCCTCTAGTAACTTTTCTGCGGTATCATCCACTATCATAAAACAATCTTCATTTGCTACTAATGGTAGATGAATTCTAGTTGTTTTGTCCTGATGATATGTTAAGCATGATTTCCAATTCATCATCATATATCTACCACGAACTGCTCCGTATTTCTCTTTAAATATATTGATGACTTCTTCAGTGTATGTTCCCTTTATAAAATCACATGCCTCTGTAAAATCTTTCTCGTCTAATATGACATCTCGTACTGCTGGCATAGAGTCGGGGTTGGTTGAATCATGGTTGTCCCAGTCGTAGTATAGACTGAGTGTACCTGAATTTGGTTGGTCTTCTACTGGAGTACCAGCGATAGTTTGTATTGACATCTGTCCGTTGTTCTTAATAAGAAACTGGTCAACGTCCATCTCGTACATCTCTTTTCGTAATCTGTCGTAATCAATGTCTATATCTATTTTAGTTACATTCATTTCATTCGCCTTTATCTAATACTGATTGTATATCATCTTGTAATTCATCAGTGACACAAATCTTGTTTCCATTATCATCTAGTACCCACATCCATATTTCTAATGCGGTGTATCCAGGATGATTCTTTACATATTCTTCTTGTAATTTCTTTCCATGTCCAGTGATATACAATGGTCCAAACTTGGGAAGTATAGCATTAGCAACTGACACTGCATTTATATTGAAGTAGTTATAACTGAACACTGGAATAGTTAGACTAGGTGCCAAGTCATCTCCGAATATAATTCCCGCTCTCGCACCTCCAAGTAAAAGAGTCTTACTAAGACTGAACGCAACACAATCAATCATTGATTCATACACTGACATTGTTTCTAATGATGTTCCGTAGAAGGCACAGTCTAAAAATATCTTACTGTTTGTTTCTTCACATCGTTTCTTTAATTCTGGAAACCATGTACTAATACTGCCACTATGATTCGGCTGACTAATCAATATATAACTATTGTCTTCTATCGTATCTAATTCATCTGGTGATATACGTTCGCTGTTGTATTGAGATAATAAAGTGTCGTAGTATAGATAATCACCAGTGAAGTAATAAAACTTGCCCACTGTACTTGAGCGATAGGCTAGTTGACTTGATATTGCATCGTGTATTCCATTACACACTGCCCACTCCGAGAACTCACTGACTCCACTGAATCTAGATGTCCAGTCAATCCAATTAGTTTTGTATTCATCTAAGTCAACTGCTGTTCCTTTGTTTCTAAACTTCACAGTACCAAGTGTTTCTCGTACTTGTGTTGGACAAAAACTATGAACAGCGCCTTTAATTGGTTTCATTTGTTATTTTTTAATCTTCTGTTCCGTGTACTGACAATGCTTACGCATGTAAGGATCAAACTTACTTAATGTTAACTTTTCTGGGTGCAATCGTTTGTTCTTAGTACACGTATAAAAGTGTGCTGATTCGGTTGATTGCATTCTAATTTTCTCGCGCATAACTTACTCCTTGTTAAATGATGTATCACCTGGATATATTGGTATTGTCGCTCCTGGTGCCCGTTTTGGTATCTTACTATCCGCGCTACTAACACAACTCTCGCTGATACAAACCTTAGGCGCATCAAAGAGTTTGAATCCACTCTCAACATATCCTAATGGCTCATCTGCGCAACTGTATGAGCGTTTGATTGAACCATCTGGTTCGCGTATGATAATACCTTTGAATCCACTGGTACACTCCCATCCCTTAAACTTATTGAAGTTAAAAGCATTGAAACGTTCCGCCTGGTCTATGTACCACTTCTTACCTTTGCTATCTTGAAACTCTACTTGCATAATTGGTGGGACAGATTTGTCATCACCATTATTCGCATCCATTGTCCACATACCCACTTTAGGTTTAGGTCTTACTACTTTAATACCAGTTTCTTTCTGTAGAACTGTAGTGTAATCACGTTGTGGCATACCATTCTGCATTCTTGCCAACTGTTCTTTAGTGTATCCGTCTACAACAAAAGATGCGGTAGGGTCACTTTGTGGCTTTAGTGTAACATTGATGCCGCGCTTATGGAAATACATTGCTACATCCCAGTCACGGTCAAACCATTGAGGCACAAGTACCATATTGACTGTAACTTGTACGTCACGTTCCATACAGAAGATTAATTTGTCTGCGAATTCTTCCTTCTTAGCAAACTCACTATGGAAACTCGCAGTGATACTTGCTCTATGTACTTGAGCAACAGTGTCGCAATACTCTTGGTGCCATTTAAGATTCCTTGACATATTCGTAGTCATATGAACAGAGGTATAGTTTGTGTTCTCTACATCATCTGCTAAGTGCTGAAGCATATCTAAGTAACCTGGATGAAACGTAGGTTCGCCACCAGATAGACTGAAGTGAAACGAATTGAATCCATTTTCTCTTGCCTGCTTCTTGATCTCATCAATCGTTGCTAAGTTCAGTGCTGTTGGACGATGATCTTTCTTATCACTTCTAGCATAAGGCCAACAGTAACTACATTTGTAATTACAAAATCTACCTAGTAGCCAACTGACCGAGAACAAATCTCTATACAATAGGGTACGTTGTCCCACACTGACTATATCGTCAAAGGGTATTTTAGTGAAATCATACTGAGACCAGTATAATTCTTCGTCTGTTTTTATCGGTGTTGCCATGTTCTACTCATTCCACAAGGTTCATCTTTCGTTTGTTCTACCATATCAACTACTACTGAGAAACACCATTTACAAAATGTTACTGGAGTATCACCAAAATGTCCCTGTGTACCGCCATCCCCTTCATTGTATGATGTCTCACAAATACTACAGTGAGATCTAAATTCTACTGTCTTCTTATTCATATTATTCATATCCATAATTATAAAGGTCTATCTCGTTCTTCTTTAGCACACTTGCTTTGACAAACTTCTATCTCACTCATATTATTTTCAATCCATTCAAAGATTGGACCTGCTATAATTTCTTCCATAGAATAATGGTGAATATTATGATACTTCTTATCTATGCCTGAGTCATTCCATAATCCAGTCATTCTGCGTTGAATACCAAACCAACAACATGGTAATACATACCCGGTTGCAGTGACATATACATTCGCCATTGTCTGATGAAATGCTCCAGCACCATTTCCTACCATTGCTTTGCACTTCGGCTCTATAGTGATATTGCTTATTTCTATACTGTTGTTCAACGTACTACTCCAGTAATAGGTTCATATCCATCGGGCAATACAATCTTATCTATTTCGTTATCAGCATCTTTATTTCTAAAAGATTCAATGATAACAAATCTCACAAAGTTCTCACTCTCAGATAATTTCTTAATATCATTTATCTGATGTTGATTCCACTTGAAGACTATAAGTTGCCACATTGCTCTCCCGCCTGCGGCAATATATGCTCTCCAGTTGCGCTGTAAAGTCTTCCATACTACGCCCTTTCGGTACAGATGATTAGTATCTTCGTCTCCATCTATGCCCCAAACCACTATCAACTTGCCATCCATCTCTTTAGACAATTCACCCAACTCTCGCCAGAAACTTTCATTTCTAGAACCACCGTTCACATGAACATATACATACTTCTCTGTGTTGTCTAAATAATAGAGATACTTTATAATCTCTATAACATCTGGATTAATCACAGGTTCATCTACGTTACCACATAGAACTATTTCATCTAAGTGAGTCCACTTCCCTGGAAGAAATGTCTTCTTTATATCTGCTAATGATAGATAAGTATTGTTCAGTCCAATATCATAATCTTTCGTATGTTCTTTTCTATCTTCAGGTGCTTCATTCTGAAGTTCAAGCATGTATGTTCTTTCGCATTGCGAACAGAAAGCATTACAGTAATTAGTTAATTCTAACTGTAGCCTTCCTATATTACTTTCGTCCGCCCATGCCATGTACTAATCAATGTCCAATTCTGTCCAGGTTGATACTGCCTCAACAGGATCGTAGTTGAATATCTCTGCGGTTGCCCATTCTTTCTCAACACACCACCAACATCCTTTACATTCTTCAGTGAAATAGTTAGTTTCTTCAAGCCAACCTTCACAAGATCTAGTCAATCCACCAAGTGAAACATATAATCCATACTTCTTATACAACGCAAGAACTACTCTCTTATCTGAATGAATGAACGGTAGATACTCTATGTGATTCGTACATTGATCTACACTTCTATTGTCTATCCACCACTGACGATTCTCCCAATCTCTTGTTGTTGCTCTACGCTTCCATCGTTCTTTCCACACTGGTTCGCCGATTTCATCAGTTGGGTTAACAGTTACTCCGTTAAACAGTGCAGTGATTTCGTGCTTATCTACTAAGTCCCATGATAGTTTTGTTCCGTTATCAATGTAATCTTTCGCGTTGGTCATTCTAATCATATGTTCGCCAAACTTAACATTCGGAAACTCTTCTTTAGCGAACGCTATTGCTTTCTTGGCATAGATATGTTGCCAAGGTTTCTCTTCGTGAATACATGTCCATTGATGAATAGTAATGTCTAAGTTATTTTCATTGATATGATGCGCTAACAGCCACAATAACATTGACGAGTCCAATCCACCTGACATGCCGATGCCTATATTTTTGTGATCTAAATTCAATTCTATTTTGTATTCTTCTGGATGTGCTTCGGCGCAATCATTTCCTCGTTTGTGTACTACTACTGTGTCTGTTACTATCATTAGTATATTCCTCGTTTTGTTAATTTCACGTTTAAATTTGAACACCGCGATGTACAAACCTTTAGTTTTGGATTGTTTACGTCATCATATGTGTTACTGAAACTTTCTTCCAAATCTTTTTTAAAAAAGTCATGGTTTATTATATCATTAAATGAGTTCAAATGCAAGTTATTCCACCCTTCTTTATACTTTGAAGTGAATCTAGTCCAATTTTCTCGTTCACCTGCATTGAATTGTGTCTTGTACTGATAGTTTGAGTTCGTCCAGCAACATCTCCACACTGAACCATCATGTGATATCTGATATCTATCGGCTTCTGCCCATATACATGTAATGCCTGCCTGTTCTTTTGCATTCTCTAGATTAACCCATGGGTCAAGTTTCTTATCTATTTTGATATCCTTGATAATGTCCTTTGCTTTTTCTACTTGCTTATCAACTTCTTTATCACTAATGAATTCTAAATCTTCATCTCCACTTTTCATCTCATCAAGTACACCTTGTGCTTTACTCAATGCAATCAATGTTGCTTTCTGTTCTACTCTCTGGATTCTATTACGTTGGAACTTCTGAAAGCCGTGTTTAGCCGCTAGTCTTTTTGCTTCTTCTTCTAACGATTCATTGAAGTCAAAAGGTATCATCTTCCATACTGCACAGCCACCGGCGCTAATAAATGCTTCTGCGTTTTCTATTATCTTATCAAAGTTCGTATCAACTCTGTACATATTCTGGGTTTCATTGTCAACTCCATCAAGATCAAACATCACGTGATGTCTACCTGGCAAATACTTATTAAGTATTTCACCAAGATTCTTCCAAAATGATACAGTCTTATATGACCCATTTGTTGAAATAGTTAAGTCGTGTAAGTTATGGTCTTTCAGTTTTGATGCAGAGTACTCTATCAGTTCATTGAACTTGGGATGAAAAGGACTGTCGCCAAAACTTCCATCATAAGTTAAGTATTTTACCTTATCAGCAATTTCATCAATAAATCTATTATGGACATCAACGGGTATATTTAGATTCTTGGGTGGTGCTGTCATCAAATCTGTATCAGGATTAAACACCTTATGTCTAATGCATCCAGGGCATTTCGCCTGACAGTTTGATGTTACTTCAATTGTTATTTCCATATGTAGTTCCATATTTTAGGTACAAGATGTTCGCATGATATATCGTATAGTTCGTCTTGTAGTTTTACTAATTCTTTAAACTTGACAACCTCAGTTGTTCGTTTTCCTTTCAATCTCTTAGCGAACTCCGCAGTGAAATCATTCACGACTAAATCGTTTAGTATTTCATCTTTGATATCTTCTGCTAAATTAACGATATCTAATGCTTGGGGCCAATGTACAAATGTTGTTCTTATATTTATTTTATTATTTGGTATCGACTTTTTGATATCTTGAAAGTCATTGTATATTTCATTCATATAAAATGCGTGATAGGCTGACGTAGTACATACAAACAAAAAACTATTTACAAGTGGTGCAACTTCAACAATGTTCTTCAATACAGTTGCATAATCACCATCAGTTCTAAAGTAATTGAATAAGTCACCCGTACCATCCAATGATACAGTAACGTGTATCTTTTTGAAATGAGGCCAAAGGTCTTTAACATTGTAACCCTTATATTCTAAGATGCTCATGTTAGTATTGTACGCAAGAGAAATCTTACTTGTGTCAACTGTTGGGTCATCAATCATTCGTTGCAATGTCTTGTACATATCTCTTGTATAGAAAGGTTCACCGCCAGAGAATTCAATGTTCTCTACTGTAGGTAATACATTCTTGAATAGGTCATCCATTACTTCGTCATCAGGTATATTAATTTTACTTGTCGGAGAAGAAATGTGACTAAAGTTAAATTCTTTCTTCAACTTCAATTCTATCTCAGGATTGTCTTTACCCATTTGTTCAAATCTAGAATTCGATGACGTATCACAGTGTCTACATCTGTAGTTACACGCTCGTGTCATCTTCAGTTGCAAGTCTTTTACATGAATCGTATCTGAATCATAATCTGGGTCAGAGCAAGCCGTGTTCTCTAGTGACCTTGTTCTGTATGATGACAGACCACTCTCTTCTTGTATCTTACAATCAACACAACCATTGGGCCATTCATCATTCTTTAACTGCTGTCGGACTTTAACGAAGTCTGTATTGTTAATAACTTGTGATGGTAGTTTGTCCATGTCAGACTCTACTAGATCATTTCGTTTGAACCTGAAGCAAGGTGCGTATCCGCCTGACTTGAAATCTAAATGGGTCCATGCGTATTTACACTTCACTTGGCTTCTCCTGCTTCATATTTCTCTCGTATATATTTAAGTGAGAAATCTTTACCTTTCATCATCTTGTCTACTTCATCGTATCCTTCTAACTCAGTACATAATTTATAGAGAATATCTTTCTCTTTCATTGCTTTCACTAAGTCAGGATTATAATCTTCCACATTAGAATCATAATATTCTGTATCTAATAGATGATTCTTTCTCAAAAATAAATACCATGCGTAATCTTTTTCATGTTGAGGTACTCTATTCTTTTTTAGTATTTCAATCGCCCTATCTATTTTTACTTGTGCGGCTGGTAAATGTTCTTTACTATTCCACTCATCTAATATCCATTGTTCATACCAATCTGGTCCAAAGTGCGGGCAATACTCGCCGCCTTCTACCATCTTAAAAGATACAGACCAAGTTGGATGATTCTTCGCATAGTAATCCATGTCATCAGCAAGACCATTCAGATTTAATGTACTGTATGTAGAATGTATATGTCCTTTTTCTATGTTCTTTAATTGCGATAGATACTCTTCGTAGATTTCTATTGATTCTTCCCAACCTGGCGAACCCCAACGTTGATATTCATTGTAATCATTGCACCCATCTATTGACCCAGTCAATATGATTTTTCTGAAACGATTTAGTTTCTCAACCATTACGTCATCTAGTTTCTTTGTAGTGTTTGTGATTATCTCTAACAAAACATTCTCTACTTTACATTTCTCAATCAACCAATCTATTAACTTTGGAAAGTTTGGTGAGAAGAATGGTTCTCCACCTAAAACTTTAATCTTTGTAAGGTGTTGCCAATCTACATTCAATGACTTTAGATACTCAATTCTTTGCTTTGGTATCTTCGTAGGTTGTCTACCTCGCATTCCTTTTTTGTTTAACAGAAAGTCATCTCGATAATATAACTTACTTGAAAACAAAGAGTCACACATCTTGCATTGCAGGTTACATAGGTTGTCTAAACTTAATTCTATTGAACGCAACTTGTCGAAGTCTTCAGTTAGTTCTACTTGTTCTAATCTAAAATGTACATTATTGGCTGCCCAACGCATTGACTCGTTACCCTCAGAATAACATAGAGAACATTCTTTAGATTTCTTTCCCTCTAGCATGTTCTTTCTTAGCCATCTATACTTATCATCAAACGGCTTCATTGCATCTTCTACAATTTCTTCGTCATCGTTGCCTACTGTAAACCTACAACAAGGTCTGGCAACGTTCTTCATAGAAACTGCCATATGATTCCATGCTAACATGCATACTACGCCGTTATCTTTCATATCATCATTACCTTAAAACGTTCATCTAATTTTGTAATATCTTCATTTCTAAGTCTATCATAACTATTCTGTAATTGAATAAATTTTCTACTGACACCTTTATTGTATTTACTATTACTTAGAATTTCTATTGCTGACTTTGCCGCATCGATTTTATGTCCTACTATTGAGTCTTTTGATTGTGATTCATCAAATTGTTTCATCCAATCTTGTAGAAAATTTATTGACTGTTCTCTGTATTCATCAGGAATTGCTTCTATAGACATTCCTTGTGGCCACCATACTTGATTTAGATGTGTTTGAATTTCTAAACTTAACAACTCGTCCCACCATTTGTCAAGTGTTGACATATTTATGGCAGTGGCTGTTAATTGTATAGAAATTAAATGGCTAAGATTAGAGTAGAGACTTGGTGGTGACATAGAGGCTTCCAGATTTTTATACTTGACTAAGTTCTTTTTAATTTTATTCCAATCTCCGCCCGATCGTTGGAAGTCTTGTACTTCTCCAGCGGCATCTACTGACAATATAATCTGCAATCCTGCGTTATCACAAAATCTTCTCAAAGTTTTAAACCATTTATCTGATGCATTAGTTCCGTTAGTTGTTACCATAATTTTGATATTTGGATAATTATCAGCAACATGGTTCATAAATTTTCTTACTTCTAAATCAATCGATGGCTCACCACCAAGAATAGATATTTCTGTACAGTGGGTTAAATCTAAATCGTACACATCTGCTGTATCTATTCTTTTTATAAAGCCTTTTGATCTGAACCCACCAATTTCCATTTCTTCTTCAAGTAGTGATGAT
>Ga0308002_1000120_pt1 | contig 31389 bp, 24 predicted proteins | sample Neamet34_FD_203148 | JGI IMG/M metagenome (GOLD analysis project Ga0308002, IMG submission 203148) | Marine microbial communities from water near the shore, Antarctic Ocean - #34 | ecosystem: Environmental > Aquatic > Marine > Unclassified | place: Southern Ocean | collected 2014-06-06
AATACTTAATTTTTACTTTCAACGATTTAGCTATCTTTGAAAAACTTTTCTCAATAGCACAGAACGATGAAATATAAAAGAATTCTTCTTAAACTTAGTGGTGAAGCCCTTATGGGTGATGGTGAATTTGGGATATCTCCCGATAAAATTGCCGAGTACGCTAGGGATATACAAACCATTGTTGATCTTGGCTGCGAGGTTGCCATAGTAATTGGAGGTGGAAATATTTTCCGTGGTGTTCAAGCCGCTAATAGCGGAATGGATAGAGTTCAAGGAGATTATATGGGTATGCTTGCTACTGTAATAAACGGTTTAGCACTTCAGTCTTCTCTAGAACATATTAATGTGAAAACTCGTTTAATGTCTGCCATTAAAATGGACGAAATTGCTGAGCCTTTTATTCGCCGTAGAGCTGTAAGACATCTCGAAAGAGGTAGAGTTGTAATTTTTTCTGCAGGTACAGGGAATCCATATTTTACTACAGATACTGCTGCTACACTTAGAGCTATTGAAGTTGAGGCAGATGTTATTCTTAAAGGTACACGTGTAGATGGTATTTATACTGCCGATCCAGAAAAAGATCCTACTGCTACAAAATACGATACCATCACTTTCGATGAGGTTTATAGCAAAGGCTTAAACGTTATGGACATGACTGCTTTTACATTGTGTAATGAAAATAAAGTACCAATTATGGTGTTTAATATGAACACTCCAGGGAATTTATTAAATGCTGTTAACGGAAAAGAAATTGGTACTTTAGTTACCTTTTAGTACTTAAAAGAAATAGAAGATGAACGATGAAGTAGAGTTTTGTTTAGATAGTGCAAACGAAAGTATGGGTAAAGCAATGATTCATTTCGATGCTGAACTTTTGAAAATACGAGCGGGTAGAGCGAATCCTCAAATGCTTTCGGGTGTTATGGTAGATTACTACGGTTCTATGACCGCTTTGCCTCAAGTAGCAAATGTGGGTACTCCAGATGCACGTACACTTACTGTGCAACCTTGGGAAAAGGGAATGTTAACAGCATTAAATAAAGCCATTGTAAATTCGAACTTAGGTTTTAGTCCTATGGATAACGGAGAGGTATTAATTATTAATATTCCTCCCCTTACCGAAGAACGTCGTTTTGAATTAGTGAAACGTTCTAAAGGAGAATCTGAAAACTGTAAAGTTGTAATTCGTTCTGCTCGTAAAGATGCGAACGATGAAATTAAAAAAATGGCTAAAGATGGTTTAGCTGAAGATGTAGCTAAAGATGCAGAAGCTTCTATACAGAAACTTACTGATACCTATATTGCCAAAGTTGATTCGGTCCTAAAAGTAAAGGATGCCGAAATTATGAAGGTGTAATTTGAGCAAGCTTCGGCTTGCTTTTTCTATTTTATTTAACAGCGATTAGCTATTTTATGTGGGCAAATATTTCTCGATTTATTCTTAGAAATAAATTATTCTTATTACTCGCTTTATTGGTTGCCACTATTTTTATGGCCAATAAAGCCAAAGATGTATTATACTCTTATGAGTTTATGCCTTTGTTGCCCGAAGACGATCCTGTTTACGTAGAATATCAAGATTTTTTAAATTATTTTGGTCAGGAAGGAAATGTTCTAGTTGTTGGCTTTCAAACAGATTCCTTGTTTGAATTAGAAATATTTAATGCTTTCTACGATTTAAATACTGAGCTAAATAAGTTAAGTGGAGTAGAATCTCTTGTTTCTCTTCTGCAAGCTCAAAACATGGTTAAAAATGAACAAACGAAGTCTTTTCAGTTTGTGCCAGTTTGTCCTGATAGAGTTGAAAATGAAGCAGAGCTAAAGTCTATTAAAGAAGAGTTCGATTCTCTTCCATTCTATAAAGGCTTGTTCTATAATACGGAGACTAATGCCTATTTAATGGCATTAACACTTGATAAATCTATACTAGCTTCGGAGGATAGAGTTGGCTTAATTCAAGCTATTGAAGATCTAATTAATCCCTTTGCTCTTAGTACAAATATAGATGTTCACTATTCTGGACTGCCCTATATTAGAACCAAAAGCACTGTAAAAACAAAGGCCGAGGTACAGATGTTTATCTTCTTGGCTATGGCGGTTACGGCTTTAATCATGTTATTGTTCTTTCGATCTTTTTCTGCCATGTTCTATTCAATGCTTGTAGTAGGGGTTGGTGTTATTTGGGCAATAGGAACAATTTCTTTGTTAGGCTTTAAAATCACCATTTTAACGGCACTCATTCCTCCTTTGATAATCGTTATCGGTATTCCAAATTGTATATTCTTACTCAATAAATACCATAATGAGTTTAAGCTGCACGGAAATAAGATTAAGGCTTTAAGTAGAGTAATTCAGAAAGTAGGGAATGCTACTTTTATGACTAATGCGACTACAGCCGCTGGTTTTGCTACTTTTGTAATTACCCAAACACAGGTTCTGGTAGAATTTGGTATTGTTGCGTCTATTAATATATTGTTGGTATTCTTTATTTCAATGATCATCATTCCTTCTATTTATAGTTATTTGCCAGCACCAAAAGAGCGTCATCTTTCTCATCTCGAAAGAACTTGGGTTAATAATTTAACCGCGTGGATGGAAAAGGTAGTTCTTTATCACAGAAAAAGTGTGTATATTTTTACAGCTTCCTTACTAATTGTTGCTTTTTACGGAGTCTCCAAAATACAAACTACGGGGAATATTGTAGATGATATTCCAAAAGACGATCCTATTTATTTAGACCTTCAATTTTTTGAAGAACATTTTTCGGGTGTTATGCCTTTTGAAATTATGGTGGATACCCATAAAAAAAATGGAGTAAATAAGTCATCAACTCTTAAGAGAATTGAAAAGCTAGAAAAAGTTCTTGCAGCTTATCCGGAAATATCTAGTACTACTTCAATCGTAAATTTAGCTAAGTTTTCTAAGCAAGCTTATTATAATGGAAATCCAGATTATTATAGCTTACCTACTTCTCAAGAGAAAAACTTCATTCTCAAATACGCTAAAAACTCTGTAGGTGGAGAGAATGAATTGTTTAACAGCTTTATGGATTCTACCAATAGTGTAGCAAGGGTTTCGACTAGAATGAAAGATATTGGCACAAAGCAAATGCGTGCTCTAAGAGATTCTATTCAACCTCAAATTGATGCAATATTTAATCCTGAGAAGTACGATGTTTCTATAACAGGTACAAGTGTATTGTTTTTAGAGGGAACAACTTATTTAGTACATAATCTGTTTAGTAGTTTGCTGCTAGCCATAGGATTAATCGCAATATTAATGGCATGGATGTTCTCATCTTCTAGAATGGTTGTGGTTTCTTTATTACCTAACCTTATACCATTAGTACTTACTGGAGCTTTAATGGGCTACTTTGGGATTTCTATAAAACCCTCTACCATTTTGGTTTTTAGTATTGCCTTTGGGATTTCTATAGACGATACCATCCACTTTTTGGCCAAATACCGACAAGAGTTAAAAGCTAATAATTGGAATATTCGTATTGCTGTAATCAATGCTTTGCGAGAAACAGGCGTAAGTATGTTTTATACTTCAATAGTTCTCTTCTTTGGTTTTTCTATATTTATAGCTTCAGAGTTTGGTGGAACCGTAGCCTTAGGATTATTGGTTTCTGTAACTCTCTTATTTGCCATGTTGGCAAACTTGCTTTTGCTTCCTTCTTTATTGCTCTCTTTAGAGCGCATTATTACGACTCGTTCTTTTAGAGAACCTCTAATAGATATTTTAGACGAGGAAGAAGATATAGAATTAGATGCTTTAACCATACGTAAAAACACTTAATATGAAAGGTATAATTTTAGCAGGTGGATCGGGAACACGTTTGCATCCTCTTACCTTATCGGTTAGTAAGCAGTTGATGCCAGTGTACGATAAACCCATGATTTATTATCCGCTTTCTACACTTTTACAAGCTGGGATTTCAGAAATACTTATTATTTCTACGCCTCATGATATGCCTGCCTTTAAAAAACTTTTAGGTGACGGTTCTTCATTAGGATGTAAATTCGAATATGCCATTCAAGAAGTCCCGAATGGATTGGCACAAGCTTTTGTTATTGGAGAATATTTTATTGGAAATGATGATGTAGCCCTAATTTTAGGGGATAATATATTTTACGGAGCAGGAATGTCCACTTTGCTTAAACAACATAATAAGCCAAATGGAGGCGTAATTTTTGCTTACCACGTCTCAGATCCAGAACGCTATGGTGTAGTAGAGTTTGATGCTGATTTTAAAGCTATTTCTATTGAAGAAAAACCAGCAATACCTATGTCAAATTATGCAGTTCCCGGATTGTATTTTTACGATAATAAGGTGGTGGAAATTGCTAAAATGCTCAAACCTTCAGCTCGTGGTGAATACGAAATTACAGATATAAATAAAGAATACTTACGCAGAGAAAAACTACAAGTAGGTATTCTCGATAGAGGTACAGCTTGGTTAGATACAGGAACCTTTGCTTCTTTAATGCAAGCCGGACAATTTGTACAGGTTTTAGAAGAGCGTCAAGGATTAAAAGTGGGCTGTATAGAAGAAGATGCATATCGTGCAGGATTTATCGATATACAACAGTTAAAAGAACTTGCTAAGCCATTATTAAAGAGTGGCTATGGGAAATATTTGATGCGAATAGATGCGTAATTTAAAGTCGATTGCAGAATTACAAGAAATGTTAAAAGTTTCTTTGGAACAAACTTCTGTTCTGTCTGAACCTAAAGAGTTGTACGAACCTATTTCTTATATTCTCCGTTTAGGAGGCAAGCGTTTAAGACCTGCTCTGGTTCTTATGGCTGCAGATATGTACCTTTACGATTTAAAAAAGGCTCTTCCTCAAGCTTTAGGAATTGAGTTGTTTCATAACTTCACCTTAATGCACGACGATATTATGGACGACGCTCCTCTGCGAAGAGGAATGACAACTGTACATGAAAAATGGGATTCCAACATAGGGATTTTATCAGGTGATGCATTGTTTGTGAAAGCTTATCAGTCTATTGTTAAAACAGATTCAAAGCATCTGCCAGCTTTAATCGATTTGTTTAACCAAACAGCATTAGAAGTTTGCGAAGGTCAGCAGTATGATATGAATTTTGAAACTCAAGATGATGTTTCTATGATTTTGTATTTGAAAATGATCAAGTTTAAAACGGCTGTACTTTTGGCTTGTGCCTTAAAAATGGGTGCATTGGTTGCTGATGCATCAGCTAAAGATCAACAACATTTATACGATTTTGGAATTCATATAGGTTTGGCTTTTCAGCTAATGGATGATATATTGGATGTATATGGAGCTCAAAAGGATTTTGGGAAACAAATTGCGGGAGATATATTAGCTAATAAAAAAACCTGCTTGTATATTAAAGCCTACGAAACGGCTAATAGCAATCAGTTAAAAGTATTAGATTACTATTTTACTACTGTAGATTTCGATCCTCAAGAAAAAATTAATAAAGTAATGGATGTGTATGAGGAACTGAATGTTCAATTGTTGTGTAAAAACATGATGGAAGAACATTTTGCAATAGCTCAAACTCATTTACAAGACTTGGAAGTAAGCGACGACAGAAAAACAACACTTCAAGAATTTGCTCAACTCCTAATGGTAAGAGTAAAGTAATGAACTTCGAACTTCAACATATCGAAGATTATACAAAAGATTTAGTTTGGATGCTAAAAGCTACAACACAGTTAGAGAAAGAATTCTGCGTTGAGAATTGGGTTTTAGTAAAGCCGATAAGTGCTCAAACGGCTTTTGAGGATATTGCCGTTCAAGTGCACGGAAAATTAGCAGATTTAATCACGCTAAAAGGAGATTCATTTGTAAAACATTTGTTGTACACAATTGATATTTCTGAAGCTCAGGTAGCTAAAGCAGTAGCTTTAGAGGTAGATATGGAGTTTTCCATGTTGCTCACAAAGCTCATTATTAGGCGTTGCCTACAAAAAGTACTGATTAGAAACTATTATAAAAGCCCTGAAAAATTCGCTTTGGGCAACAGCTTAGAAGAATAAATTATTTATTTTTGCTGTGAATTTTTGCGTTTAAGAAAAGGATGGACAATTACTCATTTTTGGGAGCAGCTAATACTGCTTTTTTTGAGGAGATTTACGAACAGTATCTCAAAGAACCCGATTCAGTAGAATCGAGTTGGAGAAGTTTCTTTCAAGGTTACGACTTTGCGAACGAAACTTACTCCGAAGAAGAGCTAGAAGCTCAACTGCCAGACTCCTTTAAAAAGGAATTTAAGGTTATCAACCTTATTAATGCCTACCGCCAACGCGGGCATTTGTTTACCAAAACAAATCCTGTACGAGAAAGAAGAGACTACAGTCCTAAATTGGAACTTAGTCAATTCGACTTGTCTGATGCGGATTTAGAAACAGTGTTTCAAGCTGGTTCTCAATGTGGTATTGGTGCCTCATCCTTAAAAGGGATTATAGCTCACCTTAAAATGGTGTACTGTGAATCTATAGGAGTGGAGTATGTTTATATTCGAGATCCCAAAGAAAGAAATTGGATTAAGAATTTTATTCATCAAAATGATAACCACCCTAAATTTAGTCCTGGTCAGAAAAAACAAATTCTTAAGAAACTTAACGAAGCTGTAGCTTTCGAAAGCTTTTTACATACCAAATATGTAGGGCAAAAACGTTTCTCGCTTGAGGGTGGAGAAGCACTTATTCCGGCACTTGATGCTTTAGTAGAATACGGTTCTACGCTAAACATCAAAGAATTTGTTATTGGTATGGCTCACCGTGGTCGATTAAGTGTGTTGGCAAACATTTTTAAGAAACCTTATAAGCAAGTATTTAAAGAGTTTGAAGGTAAAGGTTACGAAGATGAAGAGTTTGATGGTGATGTAAAATACCACTTAGGCTATTCGTACGACGTTACTACCGATAGTGGAAAGGATGTTAGTATGACCTTAGTTCCTAATCCATCTCACTTAGAAACTGTGAGTGCTGTAATGCAAGGTATTTCAAGAGCCAAGATAAATCATAAATACAAAGGCGATAATTCTAAGCTTCTACCAATTATTATTCATGGTGATGCTGCTGTAGCTGGACAAGGTATTGTTTTTGAAATTGTTCAAATGGCGCAACTTCCAGCTTATAAAACGGGAGGGAGTATTCATATTGTTATCAATAATCAGGTAGGTTTTACAACCAACTATTTAGACGGTCGCTCTAGTACGTATTGTACCGATGTTGCTAAAACAACACTTTGCCCAGTATTACATATTAACGGAGACGATGTTGAAGCTGTAGTTCATGCAATGAACTTTGCGGTAGCTTATCGTCAAGAATTTAAAAAAGATATATTCATCGATTTATTATGCTACCGTAGATACGGACATAATGAAGGAGATGAACCGCGTTTTACGCAACCTAAATTATACCAAGCTATTTCTAAACATCCTAATCCAAGAGAAATCTACAACGATAAGTTGATGGCTCAAGGTGTAGTAGAAGCTAATATAGTGAAGGAAATGGCCTCAGATTTTAAAGCTCGATTAGAGATTGATTTAAGCGAGGCCAAGAGTGCAGAAACAACTAGTATTACCCATTTCATGGAAAAAGAGTGGGCTCATATTTCTAAGGCACAACCTTTAGATTTTGAATCTTCTCCTGAAACAGGTGTCTCGAAGGCTGAATTATCTAAAATTGCTCAGGCTCTATATACTGCACCTAAGGATCATCAGTTTTATAAAAAAGCTTTACGTCTGATAAAAGATCGTGAAAAAATGTTTAACGATACCGATCGTTTGGATTGGGGAATGGCAGAATTACTGGCTTATGGTTCCATCTTAACAGAAGGAAATGAAGTTCGTATGTCTGGGCAGGATGTTGAACGTGGTACTTTCTCTCATCGTCATGCGATATTGAGAGATGTAGATTCTGAAGAACGAGTAAATCCATTGAACCATATTAGTGAAAATCAAGGTAAATTTGAGGTTTATAACTCTCTTTTATCTGAATACGCTGTTTTAGGTTTCGATTATGGTTATGCTATGGCATCGCCAGATGTACTTACTATTTGGGAAGCACAGTTTGGTGATTTCTCTAACGGTGCACAAATTATTATAGATCAGTATTTAGCTGCTGCAGAAGATAAGTGGGAAATTTACAACTCCTTAGTGATGTTATTACCTCACGGATACGAAGGACAAGGAGCCGAACACTCGAGTGCGCGTTTAGAGCGTTACTTAACTTTATGTGGGCAATATAACATGCAGGTAGCCAATGCGACTACTCCAGCAAATTTCTTCCACCTAATACGTCGTCAGTTACACCGTGATTTCCGTAAGCCTTTAGTGGTCATGAGCCCTAAAAGTTTATTGCGTCATCAACAATGTGTATCTTCGGTTTCGGATTTGGTAAACGGAAGATTTCAAGAAGTTATAGACGATGTTAGTGCTGAAGCTACTAAGGTTAAGAAAGTAGTCTTTTGTTCAGGTAAATTATATTACGAATTACTCGAAGAAAAAGAAAAACTAAATGCTGATGATACTGCTTTAGTGCGTTTGGAACAATTGTATCCATTCCCTAAAACACAGTTGGAAGCTATAGTAGCAAAATATGCAAATGCCGAAACCTATGTTTGGGCTCAAGAAGAACCAGAAAATATGGGAGCTTGGGGCTTTGTACTCCGTCATTGGCGCGAATTACCACTGCATGTGGTAGCACGTTCTGCGAGTGCAACACCAGCATCGGGATCTTCTAAACGCTCCGCTCGTCGTCAGCGTGCCGTAATAGAAGGCGTATTTAAATTGTAACAAAAGAAATTAAGCTTAAAAATTATACCGCTATGATCATCGAAATGAATGTTCCATCACCTGGTGAATCGATCTCTGAAGTAGAGATTGCAACTTGGCTTGTAGCCGAAGGAGAGTACGTTGAAAAAGATCAAGAGATCTGTGAAATCGATTCTGATAAAGCTACCCTTACATTGGCAGCTGAAGAAAGTGGAGCGATTTCTATTAAAGTTGAAGAAGGTGAAACGGTTGCCATTGGTGATGCAGTCTGTACTATTGATACTGACGCTAAAGGTACTGCCTCTACTTCAGCTAAAAAATCTGACGCTCCTGCAGCTGCACCTACAAGTGCCGCCAAAGTAAGCTCAACAGAAACTACCTATGCAACAGGGACTCCATCTCCAGCAGCTCGTAAGATGATGGCAGAACAAGGTGTGGATATCGCTCAGGGTTCTGGTAAAGGTGGGCGTATTACTAAGGAAGATGTAGTAAAGGCTAAAATAGCAATGGGTAACGGTCCTGGTCCTCGTGGATCGGAACGTAAAAAAATGTCTGTACTTCGTAGAAAAGTAGCTGAACGTTTGGTTTCTGTAAAGAACGAAACTGCCATGTTAACGACTTTCAACGAAGTTGATATGAAGCCTATTATGGATCTTCGTAAGATTTATAAAGAAGAATTTAAAGAAAAGTTTGGCGTTGGTTTAGGCTTTATGTCCTTCTTTACCAAAGCCGTTACTAGAGCATTAAAATTGTTCCCTGATGTAAATGCTATGATCGATGGTAAAGAAGTAATTTACTACGACTATGCAGATATTTCTATTGCAGTAAGTTCTCCTAAAGGATTAATGGTTCCTGTGGTTCGCAACGCAGAATTATTAGACTTCGAAGGAGTAGAGTCTGAAATCAAGCGTTTAGCCATAAAAGCACGCGATGGTAAGATTAGTATGGACGATATGCTGGGTGGTACTTTTACAATTACCAACGGTGGTGTGTTTGGATCTATGCTTTCTACACCTATTATAAACCCTCCACAATCTGCTATTTTAGGAATGCACAATATTGTTGAACGTGCTATGGTAGTAGATGGAGCAATTGTAATTCGTCCTATTATGTATGTAGCTCTTTCTTATGATCACCGTATAATAGACGGTCGTGAGTCGGTTGGTTTCTTATGTGCTGTTAAAGAAGCATTAGAAAATCCTATTGAGTTCTTACTCGGTGGCGAAGACAACGTAAAACAAACTTTAGGCCTGTAAGACTTTAGTAGAATACGTTACAAAAAGCCTCCTTCAAGAAATTGATGGAGGCTTTTTGTATTCATTACATACGATATTTGGTTCATAATTATTCATTAAGGTTTAATTATCACTATATCAGCAAGGTATGAATTTATTGTTAACATTCATTTAACATGAATGAATTTTGTGCTAAATAGAATAGCTTTACATTTGTGTAGAATTTTTAGCCCCGATAAAATGATTCCAAGAATAAGATTTCAGAATAAAGAACAGGTTCCTTTTGTAAAAGAACTTAGAAAGCGTGTAAATCATTATTTTAAAGAAAATAAAATATCGCGTAACGCCAATACACATATGGTTATTAAAACCATTTCTATGTTTTTAATTTATCTCATTCCTTATGCACTCATTTATACCGGTGTACTTTCGGGTGTTTGGGCTTTTGCTTTGGCTATAACAATGGGGCTAGGAATGGCAGGAATTGGAATGGCCGTAATGCACGATGCAAATCATGGAGCCTACTCAACTAGTCCAAAAGCGAATAATTTATTGGGTATATGTATTCACTTAATTGGTGGAGATGTATATAACTGGAAAGTACAACATAATATATTACACCATACCTACACTAATATAAATGGACTAGATGGTGATATAGCTCAAGATCCTTTGCTAAGGTTATCTGCGGAGCAACCATGGGGGAAAGGACATAAGTTTCAACATATTTATGCTTTCTTTTTATATTCTTTAGGTACGCTACTTTGGTCTGTAATAGATTTTATACAATACCGTAGATTTACCAAAATGGGTTTGAGTCCAGAAGGTAAATTGGATAAAGCTAAACAGTTTAAAAAATTACTTTCGTATAAACTTGCCTACTGGATATTTATCTTCGTTTTACCTATGGTATTTTCTCCATTTACTTGGTGGCAAGTACTTATAGGTTGGCTTGTTATGAATATGGTTGCTGGATTAATTTTAACAGTTACCTTTCAACTAGCACATGTTGTGGAAGGTGTTTCTTTCCCAGTACCTTCTGACGAAGGGAAGGTGGAGAACGAATGGATGATACATCAGCTAAAAACTACGGCTAATTTTGCAAAAGATTCTAAGTTGGTAACCTGGTATGTGGGAGGCTTAAACTTCCAGATAGAGCACCATTTGTTTCCAAATATTTGTCATGTACACTACAAGAAAATTTCTGATATTGTGAAAGCTACCGCTGATGAATATGGCATAATTTACAATGATAATAAAACCTATTTTAGTGCGGTTTGTTCTCATTATAAAATGCTTAAACAATTGGGAGTTAAACCTGTTGTTTCGTAGATTTACAAAATATTTTATTATGATGCCACCCTAAAAAGTGGCATTTTTTTGTTCTAATACAAGCTCTAAACCTACTAGTACTACTTATGCCTAAATTTATATTTTACTTCTTACTTATAGCTTTATCTTTTTCTGGTAAAGCAGGAAATCCTCTTGTAACTGATAGTTTAAAATTTTGGTCTCACTCAGCTACTACGGCATTAAATTTCTCACAGGTAAGTTTTAGTAATTGGTCTGCTGGTGGACAGTCTTCTATTTCGGCTACTGGATTAGTGAAATGTGCTGTAGCCTATAGAGATTCAATAAATATTTGGGACAACTCCTTAGATATTGCCTTTGGGGTTATTCGTCAGGGTGAATTAGGTAAGCTAGCTAAGAGCGACGATCGCATAGAATTGAATAGTTCTTATGGTCGGTCTGCTTTTAAGAAATGGTATTATAATATGAGTGTTAACCTGAAGTCTCAGGCTGCAAAAGGATATAAAAGCCCAATTGATTCTACTTTGATATCCGACTTTTTAGCTCCAGCCTATGGTTCTGTTTCAATAGGATTGAGTTATAAAAGCAATAATGGAACGCTTGATTTACAAGTGCTTCCATTATCTGGTAAAATCACTTACGTTAATAATCAAGATCTCGCAGATATTGGAGCTTTTGGTGTAGAGGCTGCACAATATGAAAATGGAGTTCATATTAAATCCGGTGATAAAATCCGATCGGAATTTGGTGGGACTTTAAAACTCCACTATAAAAATACCTTATGGGAAAATGTAAGTATCGATACTAAAGTGACTATGTTTTCTAATTATAACGATTGTGCAAGTAGTATTGATATTGATTGGCAACTTCTGCTACTTATGAAAATTAATAAATATTTAAGCGCTAACATCTCTACTCATTTAATTTATGATGAAGATGTTGATATTGCTTTAGACCTCAATAACGACGGTGTTTTTGAAAGCTCTGGACCAAGAGTTCAGTTTAAAGAATTGTTTGGCTTAGGGCTTAGTTTTTCCTTTTAAGGGAAAAAGTGAATTGTTAGAAGTAAAATAGTTATACTGTCAAATTCTGGTTTTCGACTCATAACTTACATCTTTTCAAATCCCAAAATAGTATTCAAATGATATAATGCTACTTCTAATTCATTTACCTTATCAAATACCAAGCTTAATTTATTATTTCGCTCCTTCATAATACACGCTTTCGGGTTTGCTTGTATAAAGTTTAGAACACTTTTAAAACGTTCTGACTCGAAGAAGTTAGATTGTGGATTCGCGATAAAATAAGCAATCAATTTATTCGATTTTAATACAATTTTCTCAAATCCTAAATCTCTTCCTAGCCAGCGTAATTTTATAGATTGAATCAGTTTTTCTACTGATGGAGGAATAGGACCAAAACGATCAATGATGTCTTTTTCAAACTCACTTAAACCCTTTTGATCTTCTAGATTATTCAGATCTTTATAAAGCTGTAATCGTTCGGAAATAGAATTCACATAATTGTCTGGAATTAAAATTTCCATGTCTGTGTCTATCTGACATTCATCTACAAAGAAAGAGTCTACATTTTCTTTTGTATAAAGGTCTTTAAATTGAGATTCTTTAAGTTCACGAACTGCTTCGTTTAATATCTTTTGGTACATTTCAAAACCTATGTCAGATATAAAACCAGATTGTTCTGCACCTAATATATCTCCTGCACCTCGAATCTCTAAATCGCGCATAGCAATATTAAATCCTGCTCCTAAGTCAGAGTGTTGTTCGAGTGCTTGAATCCGTTTTCTCCCTTCTTCGCTCATACTTATACGAGGCGGTGTAATAAGGAAACAAAAGGCTTTTTTGTTAGAACGACCAACTCTACCACGCATTTGATGAAGATCGCTAAGTCCAAAATTTTGTGCATTATTTATAATAATAGTATTAGCATTAGGAATATCCAATCCGCTTTCTATAATTGTGGTAGAAACCAATACATCAAATTCTCCTTCAATAAAATCGAGCATCAAGCGCTCTAACTTTGGACCTTCCATTTGTCCGTGCCCAATTCCTACTTTTACATCGGGGCATAAACGCTGAACCATTCCAGCCACCTCTTTTATGTTTTCTATTCTGTTGTGTATGAAAAACACCTGTCCACCTCTAGAAACTTCATATTGTATGGCATCTCTAAGCGTTTCCTCATTAAATCCTATACTTTGTGTTTGTACTGGCTGACGGTTTGGTGGTGCTGTTTTTATGGTTGATAAATCACGTGCTGCCATTAATGAAAACTGGAGTGTTCTTGGAATTGGTGTTGCTGTAAGCGTAAGTGTATCAACGTTTTCTTTAATGGTTTTAAGCTTGTCTTTTACACCTACACCAAATTTTTGTTCTTCATCGATAATTAATAAACCAAGGTCTAAAAATTTCACATCCTTCCCAACAATTCTATGCGTTCCAATAATAATATCCACTTTTCCATCAGCCAAGTTTTGCAAGGTTTCTTTTTGCTGCTTTGCCGTTTTAAAGCGGTTTATATAGTCTACCGTTACTGGGAAATCTTTTAAACGTTTTCTAAAGGTTTTATAATGTTGAAGTGCTAGGATGGTTGTAGGAACTAGAATAGCGACTTGTTTATTATCGCAAACTGCTTTAAATGCCGCACGAATCGCTATTTCCGTTTTTCCAAAGCCTACGTCTCCACAAACCAAACGATCCATAGGAATGGCCGACTCCATGTCTTTTTTTACTGCGATTGTTGTTTTTAGTTGATCTGGCGTATCTTCATAAATAAAACTAGCCTCTAACTCGTATTGCAAATAATTGTCTGGACTAAAAGCAAATCCTTTTACCGTTTTACGTTTTGCATACAACTGTATAAGGTCGTAGGCAATGGTTTTAATTTTAGTCTTGGTTTTGCTTTTCGTCTTTTCCCATTGAGGAGATCCTAGTTGATGAATTTTAGGTGCTTTACCCTCTTTGCCGTTAAACTTTGCTATTTTATGTAAGGAATGAATGCTTACATAAAGCAAATCGTTATTTCGGTAAATTAGTTTTATAGCTTCCTGTTTTTTACCCTGAACATCAATTTTTTGTAAACCACCAAATTTTCCTACTCCGTGGTCTATGTGGGTTACAAAATCACCAATTTCTAGATTTGTAATCTCATCTAGGGTAATGGTTTTTTTATAGTTTTGTGCCGATTTTAATTTAAACTTATGGTAGCGTTCAAATAGCTGATGATCGGTATAACACAGTAGTTTATTTTCGTGATCTATAAATCCTTCGTGCAAGGGAAGGAGCATAGTATGGAATTTGAAATCCCCCTCTATTTTCTCAAATATACTGTGAAAACGTTCTTCTTGTTTTTGCGAAGAACATAGAATTAAATTTTGGTAACCCTCAGTTGTTTTTTCATTAAAGTGAGAAATAATAAGGTCGAATTGCTTATTAAAACTAGCTTGAAAAGAGGTTCTGAAATCTATATTTACGATTCCCTTTTTTGTGTTGTTGCTAAAAGATACGTTCTTAAATTCTTTAATCGTTTTTCTAAAGACCTTAGAATTTATAAAAAGCTCTTCAGGTTTTAAATGTCTTATTTCTCCATCTAGTGTTTCGAAAGCATCGTAGGCTTTTAAATAGAGTTTATCTAACTGTCCTTCACAAAGCCCTTGATCGTCTATCCATACAACGGCATCACTTCCTAGATAACTCATAAAAGGAACACGTGCCTCAATCATATCCTTATTTTCTACATTAGGAATGATGTTTAGCTTCTTAACTTCTAAAACAGAGAGTTGACTGTTGATGTTAAAACTGCGAATACTTTCTACTTCATCGCCAAAAAACTCTATTCTATATGGCTGATCATTCGAAAAAGAAAACACATCTACTATACCACCACGAATAGAGAACTGCCCTGGTTCTACTACAATTTCGGCATATTCAAATCCGTACTCGAAGAGGGTTTCATTTAAAAAATCAATTCCTATTTCTTCTCCTACATTAAGTTTTAAGGTATTTCTGGTAAGCTCTTTTTTTGTAATAACTTGCTCGAATAATGCATCAGGATAGGTAACAATACATGAAGCTTTTCTACGAGAACTGAGCCTGTTTAAAACCTCAGCTCGCAAGAGTACATTAGCATTATCTGTTTCTTCTATTTGATAAGGTCTGCGGTAGGAACCTGGATAAAAAAGTAAATCCTTTTCGGATATAAATTGCTCTAAGTCATTAAAAAAATAGGCTGCGGCTTCCTTGTCTTTGAGTATAAAAATACTCGCATTATCAGATTCGTTAAAACAACATGCAGCAACTATACTAGCTGAGGAACCCGAAAGTCCAGATAAGTGAATTTTATTTTCGTTTGCAATAGACTGTAAAATGTTTTTGTCTTTTACACTTTGTAAATAGCCATTTATAAGTTCACTTTTTTTCATTGCTGTAATAGGGTAAACCCCAATCAGCAAGCTGATCGGGGTGAATTCATTATCAGAAGACGTTTTACGAAACTCGAAAAACGTTTATTTTAATCTTTTACTTAACTAAAAAACTCAAAGTTTTTTTCATCATATTCTTAGAACCAATAAAGAAAGGAGTACGTTGGTGAATGTCGCTCGCTTTAATGTCTAATAATCTTTCTGTTCCCCAAGTAGCAGTTCCGCCAGCTTGTTCGGCAATCATTGCAATTGGATTGCATTCGTATAATAATCGCAGTTTTCCTTTTGGAGCATCTGCAGTAGCAGGATAAATAAATACACCACCTTTAAGCATGTTCCTGTGAAAATCTCCAACTAAAGAACCCATAAAACGTGCTGTATGCGTACGCTTTCCATTTTCTTTAAGCTCTTTACAGTAGGTAACATAATTTTGTATTCCCTTATCTATAGAGTTGTAATTTCCTTCGTTTATAGAATAGATATTTCCGTTTTCAGGAGTTTTAATTGCGGCATTAGCCAAGGCAAAAACTTCTGGTTTAGGATCGAATGTAAAGGAATGAACTCCATGACCACAAGTATATATTAATACCGTTGAGGTTCCATAAAGAACATATCCTGCAAGAATTTGTTCATGACCAAAACGATTAAATTCTTCTGCTTTAGCTGTACCCGTTTCTGTACGTTTAAAAACAGAGAATATACTACCCACAGAAATATTCACATCTATATTCGAAGAACCATCTAATGGATCGGTTGCAAATAAATATTCGCCTGTATCGTTAAGAGAAATAATTTCATCATTTTCTTCACTTGCAATAGCGGCAATATGTCCACATTCTTTAAGTGCATCAATAAATTTATCGTTTGCATAAAGATCCATTTTCTGAACCTCTTCTCCTTGGATGTTTTCTGATCCTGCAGCTCCTAAAACATCCAATAAACCAGCACGATTAATTGTATGATGAACTGCCGTTGATGCTTTTTCAACTGCTTTTAATATAGACAACATCTCCACAGGGTTTTCGCCATGAAGAGTTGGGTTTTCTTCCACAAATTGATTTAGAAGTACTAAGTTTTCAGATTTCATAATTTATTTAAGAGCTTATTCGAGTTTTATACAAATACCGGCAGTAAAGCCAGTGAAAACATCCATCTTGGTAAGATTTTTTATTTGAACTTCATCTATGAATTCAGCAGCATAATCAATCATATCACTAAAAAAATAGTTTAGTTCAGAACCAATTGTTATTCCAAAGTGAGAAGTGAAAAAATATTCAAAATCTAAGGTTATTGGGATGAATAATGTATTGAAATTTGAGTAGTAAGTCGGTAGTATTGAATTGTCAGGAATTGAATTTACTTTAGATGAAATAACTCCTAGCCCTATAGCTGTATTGAATCTTACAGAGCTTTTCTGATTGTTTATTTGTCTTTTCATTAAAAGACTATAAGCTGAAAATGAATTGTTAAATTTATAATTTGATGTTATGTCAAAATCCCAATCATTAAGAATACCTTGTCCATAAAGCTCACCAAAACTAACTCTAGTACTCAAGGATAAGCCCTTTCTAATTCGCTTATTTATAGTAATTGTTTGTATTGTAGATTGGTTTTCTGTAGTTTCTTTGAGTTCTCCTTTGAATGCCAAAATTCCATATGTAAAACTAGCACTATAATCGTTTTTATAGCTGTTTTTATAAAGATTTGCTTTCCGATCTATCGTATTGAAATTGGGTTTTCTTTGTGCTAAAATCGGAAGTGAAAAAACACATAACAAAAGTAATAATACAAGTTTTCTCATGCTTAATTAAATTTAAAACACATTCCTAAATTAAACATCAACTGGTTGTCAGTACCATTACCTTCTACTTCGTATAAGTCAATTTTATCGTTTAAATATAGGTTATTAGTTACCGATCCAATAAACCCAAATCCTTGTCTTAAATAATAAGAAAACTCAAGACCTAAAGGGATATACATAGAGCCAATTGTTTCGTGTTTGTCTGGGTTGAAATTATCCTCATTAGGATTATATCGTTTAACATCTGCTCTATAGTAACCAACTCCAAGTAATAAATGAACTTGAGGTAAAGCGTTCCCAGTTTTTAAATTCTCATGTTTAGAAATTGCTTTTCTATAAGCTAAATGTCCTTGTAAATATTGACTCCTAAAAAAACGATTAAAATTTGGTTCCTCAAAATCGGACTCTCCACTATTTTTACCTACTGTAATAGCTAGTTGATACCCTTTTTTATGGTTTTTTTCTTTGTTAAATCGCATCGATAAAGCTACGTTAGGCAAATAGTTCTCCGAAGAGTTATGTCTTAAATCTCCTAAGAAAATAGTATTTCCATAAGATAAAGAACCGGTCCATTTTATACTTTGAGCGGATTTACCTTTATTCATTGTATTGAACTTAGACTTTTTTTGTGCAAAAAGAGTAGTGCTACAAAGTAGTATAAGTGAAAGTAATAGGGTGTTTTTCATCGTTTGAGTAGAAAAAATTATCCAACAAAGATAAGTTTTATCAGCACTTAGCAATTAATTTGATTGAACAATTGAATTAGTCGCTAGTTTTCAATTCCCAATTTTCAGTTTCCAGTTAAAAATGATATATTTAGTTGGTAGAGGTCCATTCTCAATTTTTAGTTTATGAAACATTAATTCATCATTATTAATCGGTCTTTAATTTATTTTTTAAACAATTTCATCAATCATTATTAATTTATCATTGACTTTTTTAGTCATTAAGAAGTATCTTGCTGCATTAAATAAACCACAGCTCATGAAAAAACTATTTATAGTTTTGTTCGCATTGGCTTTATCGAGCTCATGTGTACAATCACAAGAAAACCACACCATGGAACACGCACATACAAATGAACTAATAAACGAGACTTCACCGTATTTACTGCAACATGCACATAATCCTGTAGATTGGTATCCCTGGGGAGAAGAAGCTTTCGCCAAAGCAAAAGCTGAAAATAAATTGGTGATTGTGAGTATTGGCTATTCTGCTTGTCACTGGTGTCATGTAATGGAACACGAGAGCTTTGAAGACGATTCGGCTTCTGCTGTTATGAACGACAGATATGTATGTATTAAAGTCGATAGAGAAGAGCGTCCAGACGTAGATCAGATTTATATGAATGCTGTACAACTGATGACCGGGCGAGGTGGTTGGCCTCTAAACTGTATTGTTCTACCTGATGGAAGACCTATTTGGGGCGGAACGTATTTTAGAAAAGATAAGTGGATTGAGCAGATTAATCAGATTGCTGATTTTTACGAAACTCAACCAGATAAAGCTATAGAATATGCCGTTAAATTAACGCAAGGAATTAAGCAAAGCGAGTTGGTGGTTCTTAATAAGGAAGAAGCATTGTTTGATAAATCTAAATTAGAAGAGGTTTATGTTTCTTGGGAACAACGATTCGACAACGTGGAAGGTGGTCCCGATAGATCGCCTAAATTCCCAATTCCAAATAACTATCAATTTTTATTGCGTTACGCTCATTTAAGTAATAATAAAGCTGCTTTAGATCATGTTAAATTAACTTTAGATAAAATTGCTTACGGTGGAATTTACGATCATTTAGGCGGTGGAATTACTCGTTATTCAACCGATGGATTATGGAAAGTTCCGCATTTTGAAAAAATGCTTTACGATAACGGACAAATAATTAGTTTATATTCTGAAGCTTATCAGAAATTTAAAGATCCAGATTATAAAAACTTAATTTACGGAACACTTGCTTTTATTGAGCGAGAGTTAATGTCTAAAGAAAGTGCGTTTTATTCTGCTTTAGATGCTGATAGTGACGGCGAAGAAGGGAAGTTTTACATCTGGAAAAAAGAAGAATTGATTACTCTTTTAGGCGATAATTACGAATTGTTTGCCGATTATTATAATGTAAATAGAAAAGGATATTGGGAACACGATAACTATATTTTGTTGCGTGATGAAGATGAGGAAACCTTAGCCAAGAAACATAATCTTTCGCTAGAAGATTTACAAGCTAAAATGGCTGTTTCCAAAGCTATTCTTATGAAAGAGCGAGATGCCCGTATTCGTCCTGGATTAGACGATAAAACTTTAACCTCGTGGAATGGTTTGATGCTGAAAGGTTATGTTGATGCTTATCTGACTTTCGGAGATCAACACTTTTTAGATATAGCTTTAGAGAATGCAAACTTTATTCTAAGTAAACAATTGCGAAAAGATGGAGGCTTAAATCACTCTTACAAAGAAGGTCGATCTACCATTAACGGCTATTTAGAAGATTATGCTTTTGTAATTGATGCTTTCTTAAAATTATACGAAGCTACTTTTGATGATTTATGGTTAAAAGAAGCAGATGCTTTGATGGCGTATTCTGTAGAACATTTTTACGATTACGATTCTGGGATGTTCTTTTTTACTTCGGATGAAGATCCTGCTTTAATTGCACGTAAAATGGAAGTAAATGATAATGTAATTCCTGCTTCAAATTCTGCTATGGCAAATAATTTATTTGTTTTAAGTCACCATTACGATAGAGCTGATTATAAGGAGAAATCAATCCAAATGCTGAATAACGTAATTGATAAAGTGGCTTCTTATCCTGCTGGTTATTCAAATTGGTTAAACTTATTTATTAATCAGGTTTATCCTTTTTATGAGGTAGCCATTGTAGGAAAAGAAGCAACAACTAAATCGGTTGAACTTCACAATACATACGCTCCCAATAAAATGCTATGTGGTTCTACAAAATCGAGCAAACTTCCACTCTTAGAAAATAGATACAGTAAAGGCCAAACCCGTATATTTGTTTGCGAAAACAAAGTATGTCAATTACCAACTGAAGACTCTGAGAAGGCTCTAGAATTAATGAAATAAGGTATGATTGTAGTTACAGGTGCAGCAGGATTTATAGGTTCTTGTTTGGTTTCGAAATTAAACCATGAGAATTTCAAGGATATTATTGTAGTTGATGATTTTTCTCGAGCTGATAAAAACGCTAATTTAGAAGGGAAAACATATACTGCCAAAGTTCATCGTGATGATTTTTTCGATTGGTTAAAAGAAAACGAAGAAGAAGTCCAGTTTATTTTCCACATTGGAGCCCGAACTGATACAAGTGAATTTGATGTAGATTTATTTGATAAACTCAATCTCAATTACACCAAGCAAATGTGGAATGCTTGTGTAAAATATGGCATTCCTTTATTGTACGCTTCCTCTGCTGCTACCTATGGATTAGGAGAACAGGGTTACGAAGATTCTCATGAACTTGTAAATCAGTTAAAACCTTTAAATCCTTACGGGGACTCTAAAAATGACTTCGATAAATGGGCTTTAGCACAAGAAGACCAACCTTATTTTTGGGCTGGGATGAAATTCTTTAATGTTTACGGACCCAACGAATATCATAAAAGTAGAATGGCATCGGTGGTTTACCATACTTTTAAACAAGTAGGAAAAACTGGTGCTATGAAATTATTTCGATCGCATAATCCAGATTTTAAAGACGGCATGCAGTTGCGAGATTTCGTTTATGTAAAAGATGTAGTTGAAGTTTTGTACTTCTTTTTACATCACCGAAAAGATGCTGGTTTGTACAATTTAGGAACTGGAAAAGCACGTGCTTTTTTAGATTTAGCAAAAGCTACTTTTAAAGGAATGGATGTAAAAGAAGCAATAAGCTTTGTAGATACTCCTGAAGATATACGCGATAAATATCAATATTTTACGGAAGCAAATATGTCGAAATTGAAATCTATTGGTTATTCCAAATCTTTTCATACGCTTGAAGAGGGTGTTGCTGATTACGTTGAGAATTATCTACTCAAGAATTCTTATTATTAAATGAGTCAGTAAGAATGTTGTATTCTTCCTTAGAACGCTAAACTATTCTTGTTTCTATATTGATATTTATATCACAAAAAACGCTTATATTTGTACTGTTTTAGTGGGTTTTAGGTGTTTAAAAACTCATACACAAGCTTTAACTACAAAATCACTATTAATGAATATTTCAAAAGCAAACATAGATTCTTTAAATGCCGTTATTAAAATTGATATTACTGCTGACGATTATCGAAGTCAAGTAAATACAAAATTAGCGAATCACCGAAAAACTACCGATATGCCTGGTTTTCGTAAAGGGAAAGTGCCTATGGGAGTAATAAACAAGCGATATGCTATTCCTGTAAAAGTGGAAGAAATTAATAAAATGCTTTCCGATTCTCTTACAAAATATATAATCCAAGAGAAGTTGGATATTTTAGGAAACCCTTTACCCAAAGATGGATTACACATAAATTGGGAAAAGCAAGAAGATTTCACCTTTGAATACGAAGTTGGATTAGCACCAATTTTTGAAGTTAATCTTTCGAATAAAAATAAACTAGACTACTACGTAATTAAGGCTGATGAGGCTATGGTTGATAAGTACGCTGTAGATATTGCCAAGCGTTATGGTAAGATGTCTAGTCCAGAAAAAGTTGAAGTAAAAGATCTAGTTTACGGTACTTTCTTAGAGTTAGACGAAGAAGGAAAAGAAATAGAAACTGGTTTGAGTAATCAAGCTTCCATCTCATTAGAGACCTTAAAATCCGAAAAACTACAAGAGGAATTTATTGGTTCTTCTAAAGGCAAAATAATCACCATAGATCCAAATAAATCTTTTGTTAAGGATACCGACGTAGCTTCTTTATTAGGTGTAGAAAAAGAAGCTTTCGAAGCTATAACGTCTAAATTTAGCTTTACAATAGATAATATATCTCGTATGGCTCCTGCTGAATTAAATCCTGCGTTGTTTGATAAGATGTATGGTGAGGGTACGGTTAAAACAGAAAAGGAATTTAGAGCTAAAATTGCGAATGAAGCAGAAGCTATGTTTGTAGCAGAATCTGATCGTAAATTTCAAAATGATTCTGTTGAATACCTATTAGAAAAAACAGTTTTCGAGCTTCCAGAAGAATTCTTAAAAAAATGGATGCAAACAGTTTCGGAAACTCCTATTACCCTTTCTGAGGTTGAGGATCAGTTTGTAGGGTATAAAACATCACTTAGATGGCAAATTATTGAAAACAGAATCGCTAAAGAAAACAAACTCGGTGTTACCAGAGAAGAAGCGATTGCTGAAACCAAAAAATTGATTGGTGCACAAATGGCTCAATACGGACAAGCTTTGCCTGAAGAAGAAATGCTTGAGCAATATGCCAATCAAATATTAGCCAACAAAGAGGAAGAAAAGAAGATTTACGATAGAGCCTTTGCTTCAAAAATGACCGCTTTCTTTAAAGAGAGTTTCAAGATGAATGAGAAAGAAATTTCTTACAAAGAATTCATAAAATTTACACAGGCATAATAACTGATTAATATCTAGTAAAATGCTTGTTAAATAGGAAGCTATTTTTACTTTATCTACAATAATTAAAATACAACAGACCATGTTTTCAAACGATGAGTTTCGCAAATTTGCTATCAAAGACCAAGGAATAAGTAGTACTACTGTCGATTCTTTTACTTCGATGTTGAACAACTATATTTCTCCAACCATTATAGAAGAACGCCAAATGAACATAGCTTCTATGGATGTGTTTTCTAGACTGATGATGGATAGAATTATATTCTTAGGAGTTCCTATAAACGATTATGTAGCTAATATTATTCAGGCTCAATTGTTGTTTTTAGAATCTGTAGATGCTAAAAAAGATATTCAAATTTATTTAAATACTCCAGGAGGTGGTGTTTATGCCGGATTAGGTATTTACGATACTATGCAATATATAGCACCTGATGTAGCTACTATTTGTACCGGAATGGCTGCAAGTATGGGGGCTGTATTGCTTTGTGCTGGAGCAGAAGGTAAACGTACTGCTTTAAGACATTCTCGTGTAATGATACACCAACCTTTAGGTGGTGCACAAGGGCAAGCATCGGATATAGAAATTACAGCTCGTGAGATTCAGAAATTGAAAAATGAGTTATATACCATAATTTCTGAGCATTCTGGAAAACCTTTTGATGAGGTTTGGAACGATAGCGATAGAGATTTCTGGATGACTTCTGCCGAAGCTAAAGCCTACGGAATGATTGATGAAGTTTTGATTAGAACCAAATAGTCAGAGTATAGCCACATAAAAAAAGCCTTTCGAATATTCGAAAGGCTTTTTTTGTATCTATAGTTAAACAAGTTAATACTCGTCTTAAGTAACGTTTTGGATTCGTTTTTTATTGAAACATTTCCTTGACTTTGTCGAAGAACGACTTATTGTTCTTGTCTGGGTCGGGTTGGAAATTGTCATCTTCCTTACAGTTCTCAAAGAATTTCTTTTGTTCTTTAGATAATTCTTGTGGTGTCCACACATTTATGTGGACTAATAAATCACCAGCACCGTAACGATCTACACTAGGTAATCCTTTTCCGCGTAAGCGTAAAATTTTACCCGACTGAATACCTGCTTCTAATTTTATTTTCACTTTAGAAGAAATAGTTTGTATAGCAGGGTTTGATCCTAAAACTGCATCAGCGAAGCTAATATAAAGGTCGTAATGTAAATTCTTACCATCGCGTGTTAAAGACTCGTGAGGGATCTCTTCTATAACTACGATAAGATCTCCAGCAACTCCACCTCTAGGAGCAATGTTTCCTTTGCCAGAAACAGATAATTGCATGCCATCTTCTACTCCAGCAGGAATATTAATACTAACTTCTTCTGGTTTCTTAACAACGCCTTGACCGCTACAAGAACCACAAGCACTCGTTGCAGTTTCTCCTTGTCCACCACAACCGTTACAAGTAGCCGAAGTTTGCATTCTACCTAATGGAGTGTTTACAATCTGTACAGTTTGCCCAGCTCCATTACACTGACTACAAGTACTAAGGTTTCCATTTTCGGCACCAGTAGCATTACAGTCTTCGCAACCAACATTTTTGTTGATTTTAATTTTTTTCTCTACGCCATTTGCAATTTCTTCCAAAGTAAGTTTTACACGTACTCTAAGGTTTGAACCTTTCGCTCTGCGTCGTCCACCTCTAGAACCACCAAATCCGCCACCTCCACCAAAGGAAGAACCAAAAATGTCTCCAAACTGACTGAATATGTCATCCATATTCATGCCACCTCCACCAAATCCTCCGCCACCAGAGCCACCACTTTCTAGTCCCGCATGACCATATTGATCGTAGCGAGCTTTTTTGTTAGAGTCGGTTAATACTTCGTATGCTTCAGCAGCTTCTTTAAACTTGTCTTCAGCTCCTTTGTTGTCTGGGTTTTTATCGGGGTGAAACTTAAGAGCTAACTTTCTGTATGCCTTTTTAAGTTCCTTTTCTGTTGCACTTTTGGCAACTCCTAGAACATCATAATAATCTCTTTTAGCCATGGCTTATGATTATTTACCAACTACTACTTTCGCGTAGCGGATTACTTTATCGTTTAATAAATACCCTTTTTCAGTTTCGTCAATTACTTTACCAATCATCTTTTTTGAAGGAGCTGGAATTTGAGTAATTGCTTCGTGGAAATCAGTATTAAAAGCTGTACCTACAGAAGAGTCCATCGGTTTAAGACCTTTTTGGTCTAAAATACCTGTTAGCTTAGAGTGGATTAAATCCATCCCTTTTGCCATTTCTTCTGTTTCTTTGGTTGTCTCTCTATGCTTTGAAGCTCTATCGAAATCATCTAATATAGGTAGCATAGATTCGAAAAACTCTAATCCTGCATTTCTATATAAATCCATACGCTCCTTAGCAGTTCTCTTTTTGAAGTTCTCGAATTCAGCAAACATTCTTAAGTGTTTGTCTTTTAATTCGATAACTTCTTTTTCGAGTTGTTCTTCGTGCGTTAATTCTATAACAGGTTCTTGTTCTTGAACTTGCTCTTCTGTATTTTCTTGTGTATCGGTAGTAGCTTGTACTTCGTCTTGCTCTTTATTCTCTGGCATCTTTATCTTTATTAGATTTTGCTAAACTTCACAAAGCAAATTGTTTGCCATGTTGAAAGTTGTGACATATTGGCGTAAATTGATTGTTGTTTGAGTATATTGACTGACTTTTATGCGATTAAGTCAGTTGATAGGAAGGGTCGAATGTATGTGTTAGAATACTGGAGGCAGAAGTTTAGAAGATAGAATGTTTTATGCTTATCAGTAAATGTACAAGACAAAAACATTTTTGTAGTTCTTTTCCTTGTTGAAATGAACCCAAAATCAGGACTTATCTTCTTTCTTAACGCTACAGAAAATTAAAATTGGAATAGGGAGTTGGTAGTCGGGAATGTGAAATACATTCTTTAAAAGATCTTTTGACAGAAAGATTATTTTGACATTTCTCAACTCAAAACTTCATTTTTAAATAGCCAAATCCTCAAATCCATTCATGTTTCTCACTCAGCCAATCTTTTAATCGTAGCATATAAAGCAGGACCTTCAAGATTTTTGGCAATAATAATTCCTTTTTCATCTATTAGGAAATTACTAGGAATACTATTTATATGGTATAGTTTGGCAATTTCAGCTTTCCAGCCTTTTAGTTCACTACCATGACTTTTCCAAACGAGTCCATCTTTAGAAATTGCGTTTGTCCAGTCTAATTTAGCATTTTCTTGTTTCTGATTTCCACGTCTGTCTGTTAGACCATCTAGGGAAATACTAATAACTTCAAAACCATCTGCTGTTTTAAATGCAGCTTTATGGAGTTTGTTATAAACTGAAACAATATTTGGGTTGTCTTTTCTACAGGGTCCACACCAGGATGCCCAAAAGTCTAACAGGACAATTTTACCTCTGTATTCGGTTAAAGAAAACTCCAATTTCTCGGGTGATTCTATAGTGAAGTTGGGTGCTTTGTCTCCAATATTTAAACCATGAGCTTGCGTTCCTAATAAACGAGAATCCTGAGTAATAAAGCTAAAGCATAAGAATAGCGATACTATAAATAGGGTAGTGCTAATTTTCTTCATTGTTATTTTTTGTAGATCGATAATTAAATATTGAATGTAATAAATTCCCTGATTCCAATTTTCACTAATTAACTCGAGTTATATCTGCACCAATTGCTTTTAATCGAGCTTCAATATCCTCGTAACCTCGGTCTATTTGTTCTATGTTATGAATGGTGCTTTCCCCATCTGCAGAAAGTGCTGCAATTAAAAGGGAAATACCTGCTCTAATATCTGGCGAGGTCATAACAGTAGGTTTTAAAGTGCTCTGTCTGTTTAAGCCAATTACTGTAGCTCTATGTGGATCGCAGAGAATTATTTGTGCTCCCATATCTATCAGTTTATCTGTGAAAAACAGACGACTCTCAAACATTTTTTGGTGTATTAATACCGACCCACGAGCTTGTGTGGCAACCACTAAAATTATACTCAATAAATCGGGGGTAAAACCTGGCCAAGGTGCATCAGAAATAGTCATTATTGAACCGTCTATAAAACTCTCTATCTCATAAGAATCTTGTGTGGGTACAAAAATATCGTCTCCTCTTCTTTCAAGCTTAATACCTAGTTTTTTAAAAGTAGCAGGAATTACACCTAACTCATCGTATGCAACATTTTTTATTGTTAATTCAGACTGAGTCATTGCAGCTAAACCAATCCATGAACCTATTTCTATCATGTCCGGTAATACGCTGTGGTCGCAACCACCAAGTGTAGTTACACCTTCTATAATTAGTAAGTTAGATCCTATCCCAGATATTTTACCCCCCATGCGGTTAATCATTTTGCAAAGTTGTTGCAAGTATGGTTCGCAAGCGGCATTGTAAATAGTAGTTGTTCCCTTAGCTAAACAAGCAGCCATTACTATATTGGCTGTACCTGTTACAGAAGCTTCTTCTAAGAGCATATATGCTCCATTCAATTCTTTGGCTTTTATTTCGAAGAAGCCATTTTTGTCATCGTAATTAAAGGTGGCTCCTAATTTTTCGAATCCAATAAAGTGTGTATCTAATCTTCTTCTTCCAATTTTATCTCCACCAGGACGTGGGATTGCAGCTTGTCCGAAACGAGCTAATAATGGTCCAACAATCATAATTGAGCCTCTAAGTCTTCCTCCTTTTTCTCTGAAATCGTCGCTGTATAAATGGTCTAAATCAATTTCATCAGCCTGAAAACTGAAAGAGCCTTTTCCGAGATTTTCGATTTTAACTCCTAGATCTCCAAGAATTTCAATCAATTTATTTACATCAACAATATCTGGAATGTTGCTAATTGTGATTTTTTCGGAAGATAAAAGTACAGCACTTAAAATTTGTAGTGCTTCATTTTTTGCACCTTGAGGAGTTATTTCTCCTGCAAGTTTTTTACCTCCTTTAATTTTGAATGAAGCCATGTAGGTTTATTTTCTTTTCCCTTGATGAGAACGTCCGCGATTGTTGGGTTGTTTTTTTTGCGTTTTTTCTTGAGGTCTAATATCCGCAAAATCAGAAAGTTTAAATGTGGTCTTCATCTCTAGTTTCGATTCGGACATCTTTGCTAAGTGTTTCAGAATTACTTCGTCCTCTACAGCAGATTTATTCCAAGTTAAATATGATTTCTTCATGTGATTGGCAATACAAAAGACCATGATGTCTTTATGATCACCATCCTCTAATTCTATCGCCCGGTCAATAATTTGTGGTAAAATCTTACCATAATGACGTAGCTTTATATCATTTTTGGAATAAGGGATTCTTTCTGGTTTTTCCTCAAAAGATTCTTTTGAGGGTTTCCCGTATGGGGAGTCTACATCCAAAGCAAATTCTGACATAATAAATAGATGATCCCATAATTTGTGTTTAAAATCTGGTACATCTCTAAGGTGAGGATTTAAATTCCCCATTACCTCTATAATGGCATTTGCTTGATGATTTCTTTTTTCGCGGTCTTCAATTTCTATAATCGAATGCACCATCTTTTGCACATTTCTTCCGTATTCTGGAATAATTAAATGCGGTAGGCTAGTATTGTATTCCATTCAAAATTTATTTGAGGATGTTGAGTTTAGCGAATTTCGCGAGAAGCGTTCGCTCTTCTCCATCTGTAAAGTTAATGCTAATTTTTTTATTGGCACCACTGCCTTCTAATTTACAGATAATTCCAGTCCCAAATCGATCGTGTTTTACTTTCATTCCGGTAGAATAGTCTTGTTCTGTATAATTTCTAGCTTGTATATTTGGGTCTAGCTTTTTTAAATTTCTAGGAATAAACTTTGGTGTGCTCTGTGGTCTTCTCACTTCTTTTTTTTCTGAGGATTTGTTAAATCTCGATGGAACTGATGTTTTGTAATTTGTACCCGAACTTAAAGAATCTGATCCTCTACGGGCGGGTTTTACATTTATGAAATCTAAGTCTAAAAATTGCTCATCAATTTCTTCTATAAACCTACTTGGCTCGCAGTCGATCAAATTACCCCAACGGTAACGACTTAAAGCAAAGCTCAAAGTAGCTTTTTTTTCTGCTCTTGTTAGAGCAACGTAAAACAAACGTCTTTCTTCTTCTAAATCAGCCCTAGAGCTCATAGACATTTGCGAAGGAAAGAGATTTTCTTCTAATCCTACAATATATACATATTTATATTCCAATCCTTTAGATTGATGAATTGTCATTAGAGATACATGATCGCCATTGTCTTCATCCTCCTTGTCGTTGTCTGTAAGCAGGGCAATATCTTCTAAGAAATAACTAAGGCTCGTATTCCTTTCAATCTCTGGTTTTTCGTTTTCTTGTTCTACAAAATCTTTAATACCATTTAAAAGTTCTTGTATATTCTCGTAACGACTAATACCTTCGGGTGTTTTATCGTCTTGCATTTCTCTAAACAAACCCGATTGCTTAGTTATATAAGAAGCTACTTCGTATGCATCTTGCTCCTTAGCCATTTCTTGGAAGCTTTTTATAAGAACGGCAAAGTTATCTACTTTTAAAGTACTCCCTGCATTTAAACCTGTTTCTTCAGTTTTAATGTTTTCTATTACTTCCCAAAACGATTTCTGTTGTTCTTTAGCTCGTAATGTAATTCTATCTATGGAGCTATTTCCAATTCCTCTTTTAGGGTAGTTTATTATTCGCCTAATCGCTTCTTCGTCCTGTGCATTCGAAGCCATTCTGAAATAAGCCATTAGGTCTTTTATTTCTTTTCTTTGGTAAAACGAAAGTCCACCATAAATACGATATGGAATTCCTCGTTTTCTTAAAGCCTCTTCCATACTACGCGATTGCGCATTGGTACGGTATAAAATGGCGAAATCTTCGTTTAGGGCTTGTTCTCGATTTTTAGTCTCTTGAATATTAGAGCCTACCATTGCAGCTTCATCATTATCCGTCATCGCTCGGTTTACTTTTATTTTTTCTCCCAAGTCGTTCGCAGTCCAAACCTTTTTTTCGAGCTGTTCGGTGTTTTTACTGATGATGCTGTTTGCAGCCTTAACTATGTTCTGTGTAGAACGGTAATTTTGTTCAAGCTTGATTATTTTAGAATCTGTATAATCCTTTTTGAAATTCAGAATATTGCGAATGTTTGCTCCACGGAATGCATAAATACTTTGTGCATCGTCTCCAACCACACATAAATTCTCGAAACGAGAAGCTAGTGCTTTTACAATTAGGTATTGCGAGTGATTGGTATCTTGGTACTCATCAACTAAAATATATTTAAAACGTTCTTGGTATTTATGAAGAACCTCAGGAAAACGAAAAATAAGTTCATTGGTTTTAAGAAGTAAATCATCAAAATCCATTGCACCAGACTTAAAACACTCCTTTACATAGCTTTCGTAAATCACACCCATTTGGGGACGATGAGCCGAATCATCTTGTGTTTTGAGTTCTGTATTGTTGTTGTATGCTTTAACCGTAATTAAATTGTTTTTAAAAGAAGATATCCGAGATGCAACAATATTCACCTTATAGATGTCTTTGTCCAAGCTCATCTCCTTAATAATACGTCTTAACAAAGCTTTCGAATCATCTGAGTCGTAAATAGTAAAGTTGGAAGGGTAACCCAATTTGTCAGCTTCAAAACGTAAAATTTTAGCGAATACCGAGTGGAAGGTACCCATCCATATATTTTTTGCTGCTGTACCGATAATTTTTTCGATACGTTCTTTCATTTCCTTAGCCGCCTTATTGGTAAAGGTTAAGGAGAGGATGTTAAAAGGATCGACTCCTTTGTGTAAAAGATGAGCTATGCGGTAGGTTAAAACTCGGGTCTTACCTGAGCCAGCTCCAGCAATAACCATTAAAGGACCTTCGGTTTTCTCTACAGCTTTTCGCTGCGATGGATTTAAATGGGCTAAGTAATCACTCATTTTGTGTACGCTATATATAAGGTGTGAACTATTCTTTGTAGAAGCTTCAAAGTTAATTTTTATTCTATGCTTTTTAGCTATGTGTTGAAAAAATATAAATGGAGTTTTAGTAGCTTGTTCTATTCACTAAACATTTTTCTTTTTGATGCGTACTGTTTGCTGTACTTAATAATAAGGCGACTTTGCTTTCTGTAGATGTATGTCTCATTTTTCCAAAACAGCTAAAACAAAGAGTATCAATAAATAAAAGGTTTAGCTGTTTGTCGGTTTGGGGAAAAGTTATACATTTGCAATCCCTAAAAATTAGGGAACTTGTATATAAATCAATTATAAACTAAAACGCATT
>Ga0308002_1000121_pt1 | contig 30826 bp, 30 predicted proteins | sample Neamet34_FD_203148 | JGI IMG/M metagenome (GOLD analysis project Ga0308002, IMG submission 203148) | Marine microbial communities from water near the shore, Antarctic Ocean - #34 | ecosystem: Environmental > Aquatic > Marine > Unclassified | place: Southern Ocean | collected 2014-06-06
TTAGTCCGGTAAGACTTAATAGCAACGGTATTACCGCCTTTGTTTCTATTATGCGTGGTTGCGATAATATGTGTACTTTCTGTGTAGTTCCTTTTACAAGAGGGAGAGAAAGAAGTAGAGATACAGAGAGTATTTTACAAGAAGTAAAAGAACTTAGCGATAAGAACTTTAAAGAAATAACACTTTTAGGTCAAAATGTAGATTCTTACCTGTGGTATGGTGGAGGTGCTAAAATGGACTTCAAGAAATTGTCTGAAATGCAACAAGCGAGTTCGGTAAACTTTGCACAACTTTTAGATAAAGTAGCCTTAGTAGATCCAGAAATAAGAATTCGTTTTTCTACTTCTCATCCACAAGATATGAGTAATCAGGTTTTGGAGACGATGGTGAAACACGAAAATATTTGCGATTATATTCACCTTCCAGTACAATCGGGTAGCTCTAGGATTTTAGAGATGATGAACCGTGGTTATACTCGCGAATGGTACATGGAACGTATCGATTCGATTAAGAGAATTATTCCTGGTTGTGCGATTTCACAAGATATTATTTCTAGTTTTTGTTCTGAAACAGAAGAAGATCATCAAGAGACATTGAGCTTAATGGACTACGTTAAATTCGACTACGGATTTATGTTTAAGTATTCCGAAAGACCAAATACCAAAGCAGCACGTTCTTTTGAGGACGATGTTCCTGAAGATGTAAAATCTAGAAGACTTACAGAAATTATTAATAAGCAACGCCAACACTCTACGGAATACAACCAAGAGAAAGTTGGACAAACATTTAAGGTTTTAGTAGAAGGTTTTTCTAAAAAATCTGATGATGATTTATATGGTAGAACTACACATAACTCAGTTGCTGTATTTCCAAAGAAAAACCATAAACCTGGAGATTATGTAATGGTAAAAATCACTAGCTGTAACTCAGCTACCTTAATTGGAGAATCAGTAGAAGACTAAATTAAGTATTCAATTTAAATTCAACCTACAAATTTTAAACCTTTAACTTAATAAGTAAATGGCCAATATACAAGACATAAAACAACGATTCGGAATTATTGGATCTACTCCTGAGCTCGATCGCTCTATAGCGAAAGCTATGCGTGTGGCTCCTACCGACATCTCTGTTATGGTGTCTGGAGAAAGTGGAACTGGAAAGGAAGTAATTCCTAAAATAATCCACCAACTTTCTGCCCGTAAACACGGTTCTTATATTGCAGTTAACTGTGGAGCTATACCAGAAGGGACTATAGACAGTGAACTTTTTGGGCACGAAAAAGGATCTTTTACAGGAGCTACGGCTAGTAGAAAAGGATATTTTGAGGTTGCGGATGGTGGAACTATCTTTTTAGATGAGGTAGGCGAACTACCGCTTGCAACACAAGTGCGATTATTAAGAGTTATAGAAGCCGGTGAGTTTATAAAAGTAGGTTCTTCTAAGGCACAAAAAACAGACGTACGCATTGTAGCAGCTACCAATGTGAATATGCAAGAGGCGATACAAAAACATAAGTTTAGAGAAGATTTATTTTACAGACTTAACACCGTACAAGTACACCTTCCTCCTCTTAGAGATCGTAAAGAAGATATTCATTTAATTTTTCGCAGGTTCGCAATGGACTTTGCAGAGAAGTACCACATGCCCTCAGTTCGATTAACCGATGAAGCAATTAAGCAACTAATAGCTTACCACTGGCCTGGTAATATTAGACAGTTACGCAATGTAACCGAACAACTGTCGGTAGTAGAAGAAAGTAGAATGCTCGATGCAGAAACACTTAAAAACTACTTACCTAAAAACAACCAAAGAACACTTCCTGTTTTATACGATGATGGAAAGAGTGGCGAAAACGACTTTACAGAAAGAGAAATTCTGTACAAAGTACTCTTCGATATGAAAAAAGATATTGGAGACCTTAAACAACTCACCCAGAAATTAATGAAAGGTGAAGGAACATTTGCAGACGACAACAGTAAACTGCATACTGAAAGTTATGATCGTTTTGAGGAGCCTCAAAACCCAGCTATTTTACTCCCTACTCCAAGTAATTCTGTTTCAGAAAGCCACACGATACAAACACAAGAAATAATTCCTCCAGAATCTTTATCTTTACAAGACAAAGAAATTGAGATGATAAAAAACGCACTCAACAAACATCATGGTAAACGTAAAGGAGCAGCCACAGAGCTAGGTATTTCGGAACGTACACTTTACCGAAAAATTAAACAATACGATTTATAATATGGCAAAGCTGAAATACTTTTTCGTTTGTATGTCATTACTATACAGTTGTGGCGTTTATACTTTTACAGGGGCAGATATTCATGCTGATATAGAAACTATTTCTATAGCATTTTTTCAAAATCAAGCTCCATTGGTACAACCAATCTTGAGTCAGAATTTTACGAATGCATTACAGGATAGATTTATTCAGCAAACAGATTTAACGAATGTAAACACTAATGGCGACCTCCATTTTGAAGGTTATATTAGCGATTATAATGTAAGGCCTATAAGCATAAGCTCTAGTGACTTGGCAAATCAAAATAGACTTACCATAAAAATATTTGTGCGTTTTAACAATCAAATAGAAAATGATAAGTCGTTTGAACAAAGCTTTAGCAGATATGCAGACTTCGATAGTAGTCTAAATTTATCTTCGGTAGAAGAAGAATTAATAGACCAAATAATAATTGAGCTTATTGAGGATATATTTAACAAAGCTGTTGTAAATTGGTAAAATGTTAAGCAGTCAATTTATAGCACTTATTCGTCAGCCCGAAAGCATTCAAAAAGAGGATCTTTTGCGTTTAGATAATTTATGTACGGAACATCCTTATTGTTCTTCTGTGCATAAACTAAGGCTTAAAGCTTTAAAAGATTCCAAAAGCGATCGCTATAACAAAGAACTCAAGCTCACAGCAGCCATATCTGGAAACAGAAGTTTGCTTTTTGAATACATAACCAAAGAGCACTTTAACACACCAGTAAAAAAAGTTGTTGAACAAATAAAGAATTCACCAGAGGAAGTTTTAGAATTAGGCAAACCTTTAGAATTCGACAAATCAGAAACACATTCTTTTGGAGAATGGCTCAAACTTGCAAAGGCAAAACCAATAGTACGACAAGAAGCGTCTAAAAACACAGACAAACTTAATCCTATAGAGAAAACAAATAAAATTGTTGACTTTATTGCCAAGAAGGTAAAGAAGGAAAAACCAAAGAAAGAATTCTTCTCTCCTACAGCAATGGCACAGCAGAGTATGGAAGAAAACAACAGCTTGATGACTGAAACATTAGCCAAGGTTTACCTCGAACAAGGACATCATAAAAAGGCTATTTTAGCCTACGAAATATTAAGTTTGAAATATCCACAAAAAAGTGGTTTATTTGCAGACCAAATTAAAGCCATTAAACAAATAAATCTTTAGATATGTACGGATTATTTTCGATTTTAATACTTATTACTTGCGCATTACTACTTTTAGTAATCTTAGTTCAAAATCCTAAAGGTGGTGGATTAGCCTCTACTTTTGGCGATGGGAACCAATTTATGGGTGTTAAAAAGACATCAGACTTTTTAGAAAAAAGTACTTGGTCTTTAGCTTTAGTTCTTGTTGCCTTAACATTAGGTTCTAACTTCGCTATAGAGCGTACAGATGGTGTAAACCAATCTGATATTATCGAACAAGTTGAAGACAGTGCAGAAGACTTCGTTCCTACTGCAGCTCCAGAAGCGGTTCCAACACCACCAAAACCTACAAGTCCAGAAGCTGCTGAATAAGCAAGTTCTTAACCATACAAAATGCCAAGCTTGTCAGCTTGGCATTTTTTTTTGCTTTACATTTACACTGGCTAAGACAGATTGACACAAATTAGTAAATGGCACAATTTCTGACTTATAGCCGATAGAATTTTACAAAAACATAATTCAACATACCATGTCGAAACTAAACATAAAACCGCTTGCCGATAGAGTTTTAATTGAACCTGCAGCCGCAGAAACAACAACTATTTCGGGAATTATTATTCCAGATACTGCACAAGAAAAGCCTCAAAAAGGTACTGTTGTAGCTGTAGGAAAAGGAACCAAAGACGAAGAAATGACCGTTGTAGTTGGCGATACTGTATTGTACGGTAAATATGCTGGTACAGAATTAAAGCTTGAAGGAAATGATTATCTTATAATGAGAGAGTCTGATTTATTAGCAATACTATAAAACAAAAAAATGGCAAAGAATATAACATTCGACATAGAAGCAAGAGACGCACTAAAAAGAGGTGTAGATGCTTTAGCAAATGCAGTAAGAGTTACTTTGGGACCTAAAGGTCGTAATGTAATTATAGACCGCAAATTTGGTGCACCAACCATTACAAAAGATGGAGTTACTGTAGCAAAAGAAATAGAGTTAAAAGATCCTGTAGAAAACATGGGAGCTCAAATGGTAAAGGAAGTGGCTTCTAAAACAGCAGATATCGCTGGTGATGGAACTACTACAGCTACTGTTTTAGCACAATCTATTGTGGCAACCGGTTTAAAAAACGTGGCAGCTGGAGCGAATCCAATGGATTTAAAAAGAGGAATTGATAAGGCTGTAAAGGCAGTGGTTATAGAATTACGAAAACAATCTATTGAAGTTGGCGACAACTTAGATAAGATTGAACAAGTAGCTTCTATTTCTGCCAATAACGACTATACAATTGGTGCACTTATAGCAGAAGCTATGGGGAAAGTAAAAAAAGAAGGTGTTATTACTGTTGAAGAAGCAAAAGGAACTGAGACTACTGTGGAGGTTGTTGAAGGGATGCAATTTGACCGTGGTTACTTATCACCTTATTTTGTTACCAATGCCGAAAAAATGGAGGTTGAATTAGAAAGCCCTTTCATCTTAATCTACGATAAGAAGATTTCGAATATGAAAGATATGCTACCTATTTTAGAGGAAACGAGTAAAACAGGTCGTCCAATTTTAATTATTGCTGAGGATGTAGATGGGGAAGCCCTAGCTACTTTAGTGGTAAACAAAATTAGAGGAAGTTTAAAAATTGCTGCGGTTAAAGCTCCAGGTTTTGGAGATCGTAGAAAAGCTATGTTAGAAGATATTGCAATCCTTACTGGAGGTACAGTAGTTTCTGAAGAACGTGGATTTAAATTGGAAAATGCTACGCTAGAGATGTTAGGTCAGGCCGATAAAGTGGTGATAGACAAAGACAATACAACTGTAGTAAACGGTAAAGGAGATAAAGAGGGAATTACATTGCGCGTTAATCAAATTAAATCGCAAATGGAAACCACTACTTCAGACTACGATCGTGAGAAATTACAAGAACGCTTAGCTAAATTAGCTGGTGGTGTAGCAGTACTTTATGTAGGTGCAGCTTCGGAAATAGAGATGAAAGAGAAGAAGGATCGTGTAGATGATGCACTTCATGCAACTCGTGCAGCAGTAGAAGAAGGAATTGTTCCTGGTGGTGGTGTTGCTTTAGTTCGTGCAGCAGCAGCCTTAGAAACAATTTCTGTAGAAAATGAAGATGAGCGTACAGGCGTACAGATTATTGTACGTGCTTTAGAAGCTCCTCTTCGTCAGATTGTAGCAAATGCTGGTGGCGAAGGAGCAGTAATCGTTTCTAAAATTCAAGAAGGTAAAGCTGACTTTGGTTACAATGCCAAAACAGATACTTTTGAACCAATGCTAGAAGCAGGGATCATTGATCCTACTAAAGTTACCCGTGTAGCCTTAGAAAATGCAGCTTCGGTTGCAGGAATGCTTCTTACTACAGAATGTGTATTAGCTGATATTCCAGAAGAAAACGCAGCTCCTATGGGCGGCGGAATGCCAGGTGGTATGCCGGGAATGATGTAGTAACAAAACTATATAAAAAGCCCTTCTGAAAATTCAGAAGGGCTTTTTTATGCGTATTATTTTAACACTCCAAACATAAAAACCATTTGGAGTAATTATTGCTAAGCAATTGCTTAAATTGTGTCGATGAAAAAAGGATTACTGTTTTTTGTACTTACTCTCAGTACTATTTCTTGTAAAGAGGATGCTCAGGTTTGTATAGATAAATCTAAAATTGAGGCGGATGTAGTTTGTGACTATCTTTACAGGCCTGTTTGTGGATGTGATAACATAACCTACTACAATGCTTGTGAAGCAGAGAATAAATCGGGAATAAATCTTTACACAGAAGGCACATGCCCTCATATCTGTAGCTACAACGACACTTTAATGGTGTTAGCAACCAATGATAACTGCACATTACTTACAGACTATACTAATACTTTTTACGAAGTTGACTATGCTCCAGAAAACAGCTTGTGGGTAAAAGATAAATATTATTTACTTCATACCATACAATCATACTCAACACCTAGTTGTGGAGGAGAAAAATCCATAAATATATTATGTGTACTTCCCTACGACAAATCTTGTTCAGCACTAATTAATACTACAGGGACAGATGACCAACTGTCCAACGATAGTCTTGTAATAGAAGCAGTAAATATTACAGATAATTGTTTAAATATAGAGTATAATTATTTAGGTGGCTGTGATGATACACGCTTAAACGCACATCACTTAGTAGATTCATCAAGTTCAGAATTAATTAGACTCCAACTTCGGTATGATAATGGGGGTGGTCCCTGTACTGATACGATCACAGAATATACATCATTTAATTTAGGTGATTTACAAGTAGATAATCAAAATTCTGTTACGATTTCAATAGACTGTAATGGAGATGATTCTTTTAATGAAATGCTCACTTATGAATATTAAAAACACCTTAGTCCTTATTCTAACCTCAACTGCTTTATTTATCGGTTGTAAAAAAGGTGAAAGTGAAGTATTGGAAAGTAACTGTACAGAAATAACACTTGTTAATTACGACACGATTTGGACAGATGATTATTATGTTATTAACGACGTTTCACTAAACGGAATAGGAGAATTATTGTTAAATATTTCCCATTCTGGAGGGTGCGAAGAACACGAGTTCCAACTCTTACAAGAACCTATATTTTGCGGAACTCCGCCAATTTTTATCACTATAAAGCTAAGTCATAATGCAAATAGTGATACTTGTGAAGGATGGATAACTAGAGATTTATGTTTTGATATTAGCTCAATTTATTCTGGTAATAATAACACTGAAATTACAGTAGGCTTGATGAATACACATCAAGAGGGTACAATATTCATTATTGAATAAAAAGTCCCATTCCGAATAAACGAAACAGGACTTTTACCACTAACACTAACTAGTTTACTCTACTTGTTTAAGAGGGCTTTTACGACATCGGCAATTGCTCTACCTTCTGCCATTCCAGCTAACTCTTTAGAGGTAACACCCATCACTTTCCCCATATCAGCGGGTCCTTTTGCACCCACTTTTACGATGATATTTGCTACAGCACTTTCCAACTCTTCGGCAGATAATTGTTGCGGAAGAAATTGATCTAAAATTTTTGTTTGAGCCATTTCGTCATCAGCCAAATCAACTCTATTTTGTTCAATATAAATTGCAGCTGCGTCCTTACGCTGTTTGAGCATTTTCATCAATAATTTCACTTCTTCAGCTTCTGTCATCTCCCCAGAAGATCCTGTTGCAGTCTCAGTAGTCATTATTTCAGCTTTTACAGCTCTAAGAGTCTCTAAGGCAACTTTATCTTTTGCCTTCATTGCTACTTTCATAGCTGGCATAATTCTCGATTTCAAACTCATAATTGTAATTAATCTACGTTATCGTGTAAAAAAGTATTTCTACTCTTTAATTCAATTTCACCATCTTCGTTAGAGGATATACTCATTCTAGACAAAGAATCGTCTGTAGAATGAAGTGTATTATTTATTTCTACACCTTGTCTTTTATAAGCGGGTTCACGTTCTACCTTATCAATTACTGAGTTATTTCTAAATCGATAATTAAACTTTTGTAAACGGTCTTTACGTTTTTGAGCTCTTTCTATTTGTTCTTGAACTGTGTCGCTATGAGAAGACAATGCTGGCTGTTCCTTTGCAGCCCCAAGAGATTTGTCTATAGCTTCAATAATCATTTCGCGTTCTATGGCAATAACATCAGATTCACAGAGGTCTATTTCTGTATCAGAGTCATTCAACTCTTCCTCTTCAAGGACCTCACTCTCAACTATAGTATTGATTATTTGATTGGCGGTGCGAGTATTAGAAATAGTGGAAAGCTCTATCTCTGCTTCAACATTTTCAATTTGAGGATTAAGATCTGTAAATTCATTTTCATCATCAATATGCAATGTATGAACAATTTTCTCTGAACTACCCTCTACAACTAAGTCAGCATTAGTACTAATATTTTCATTTTCTGATGGAGTAGGATTATCCTCTAAATTGAAAACTACTTTTTCATCAGGGTGAATATGCGAATCATCAACAAGAGATTCTTCCAAAATTATATCTTCATCGTTCAGCGCTTCAGTTATTATAAATGAAGGTTCTTCAGACTCAATTTGACAATCAACTGAGAATTCTGGTGTTAGCTCATTCGAATCTAATTCTAGATCAAATGTCATAGAAACTTGTGATTGACTTTCGATTGTACTTTGCGAGAAATTAGTAGTTTCTTCAGTTGAAGAATTCTCAACGTCTTCCTCTAAAAAATGTCTTACATCTACTTTCTTGGATTCAATCTTAGGTAAATTTGTTGGTGCAAAATTACTGACAACAGACTTGTGAGGAACTTCGTCGGTTAATTCGTGAACAACATTTACAGGAATGCCTGTAATTGGATTAACAACTTTGCCTTCGTGAAAACCTGTCGCAACAACGGTAACATTTATAGCATCACTCAACTCTTCATCTTCAGCTAGTCCCATAATAATATCAGCTGGAGAACCACCGTCGATCATAACTTGTTCTTGAATAAAATCGGATATTTCGCCCATTTCCTCAAAAGTGACCTCTTCAGCTCCTGAGACAATAAGCAGCAGAACCTTCTTGGCACCTCTAATGTGATTATTATCCAATAAAGGAGATTCTATAGCACCTTTTACAGCCTTAATAGACCTGCCGGTTCCAGAAGCTGTTCCTGTACCCATAAGTGCTGTACCACTATTTGCCAGCACCATTCTAGCATCATTTAAATCTATATTTAAATGGCCAGTTTGAGTAATTACTTCTGCGATACCACGAGAGGCGGTAGCAAGAATTTCATCTGCTTTAGCAAAACCAGATTTAAAACCAAGGTTACCATATATTTCTCTCAACTTATTATTATTAATAACAATAAGGGAATCTACATGTTGTTTCAACTCTTCTATACCAGCCTTTGCTTGAGCCATTCTTAAACGACCTTCAAACACAAATGGTATAGTAACAATAGCAACTGTAAGAATATCTAATTTCTTAGCAGCTTGCGCAATTATTGGAGCAGCACCAGTACCTGTACCGCCACCCATACCAGCATTAATAAAAACCATTTTTGTATTGCATTCCAACACTGCTATTACATCAGCAATATTTTCCTCGGCGGCAAACTTACCACGTTGTGGATCAGCTCCAGCTCCCAAACCTTCAGTAATTGAAACACCCAACTGAATTTTAGTAGGTACTGGACTGTCGTCTAATGCTTGCTGATCGGTATTACAGACGATGAAATCTACGCCTCTAATTCCTTTTTCGTACATGTAATTTACGGCATTACTACCTCCACCACCAACACCAATAACCTTAATTGTTGCTGCTTGATTTTGTGGCATGTCGAAATCTAAATTTGACATAATTTAGAGTTTTATTAGTTATTAATCCTCGTTTGCTAAAAAGTTCAGAAACCCTTTTACCCATTTTTCAAAATAAGATTTATCAGGAGTTGACTTCGCTTCTTCTACTTCTTCCGTTTCTTTGCCTTTAGATCCTTCAACCTCATCAATAGAAGCTTCTGATGGGCCTAAGACAGACTCTTTTATCTTTTCTTTTTCATTCTGAGGTTGCTTCTCATTCTCCTCAATCCCTTTCATTAACAAGCCAATAGCAGTAGCATACATTGGACTCTCTAATTCAGGCTTCATACCTTTGCCAAGGTGTTCGTTTGGGAAACCAATACGGGTATCCATTCCCGTTTCGTATTCAAACAATTGCTTTATATGCTTTAGTTGTGCACCACCACCGGTTAAAACTATACCCGCAATTAATTTCTTCATCCCTTCATCGTTTCCGTAATTTTTGATCTCAATATAAACTTGATCAATAATTTCCACTAAACGCGCATGAATAATTTTGGAGAGCATTTTTAAAGATATTTCTTTAGGTTCTCTACCTCTTAAACCAGGAATAGAAACAATTTCGTTATCGCTATTTTCTCCTGGCCAAGCAGAGCCAAATTTTATTTTTAATAAGTCGGCTTGTTTCTCAATAATCGAACAACCTTCTTTAATATCTTCAGTAATCACATTGCCGCCAAAAGGTATTACGGCAGTATGACGAATAATTCCATCCTTAAAAATAGCTACATCTGTAGTCCCACCACCAATATCAACTAGACAAACTCCAGCCTCTCTTTCCTCATCGCTAAGTACAGCCTCGGCAGAAGCCAAGGGTTCTAATGTAATTCCCGAAACTTTTAAGCCCGAGTTTTTAACACATGAAAAGATATTTCCAATTGCCGCTTTTTGCCCCACCACAATATGAAGATTGGCTTCGAGTCTACGACCTAACATACCAATAGGCTCGTGAATATTTGGTTCGCCATCAATTTTAAACTCTTGAGGAAGAACGTGGATAATTTCTTCACCTGGAAGCATAACAAGTTTTTGTACAATTTGGACTAATAAATCTACATCTCCCTGAGTGATAACCTCTTGCGCATTCTCTCTAAGAATATAATCACTGTGCTGAAGACTACGTATATGTTGCCCAGCGATACCAACAACGCAATTATCAATTTTAGCTCCAGAATCTGCCTCAGCAACTTCTATAGCATGCTTTATAGAACTGATAGTTTGCGTAATATTAGAAACTACACCACGTTGAACACCTAGAGATTTAGCTTTCCCAAATCCTAAGATTTCGATTTTATCGAATTCGTTTTTACGTCCTACAATAGTCACTATCTTTGTAGTTCCTATGTCTAAACCTATGGCTATTTCTCCTTGTTCCATTTCGCTATCTTTTTGTACACACCACTTGGTTTTCGAACTTTAAGTTGATATGAGAATATCGTTCCCAACCTACTTTCTCTAATCCTTGGCTATAAAAAACCTTCAACTTTTCTAACTTTTCTGCAGTATTTTCAACTTTACCCAAAATAATTTTATGATCACCGGCGCGTGGGTACATGATCACTTCGTCAGTTTCATCAAACTCTAATGCAGTTATCTGAGCTTTTAAGAAATCATCCTGATTAATCAAATCTAAAAGAACAGTCAATATCTCTTTCCTATGTGCAGTAATTTCGCTCCAATAAACTTGCAAAACCCTAGCACTATACTTGTCAGACAAAGGGATTGGGCTTATCTCAGCATCCAAATAATAAGACTGTTCTTTTTCGAACACTCTCACTACTGGCTTGCGTTGCTTTACGTTAATACATAATTTACCGCTAATTGCTAAATATAATTCTGCTTTCTCAATGTTTGGATGCCTATTTACAAATTCTTCTAACAAATAAATGTTTATATCTTTGACCGATTTACCGACTAAAGAATCGTCATTTTCGTAAACTAATTCCTTCACCATTTCGGCATTTAAAAAAAACAAATCATCTTTAGTATCTACTCTAATTTCTAAACCATTACAAAGAACATTCCCTCTTTTGTGCTTACTAGAAATCAGCAAAAAAGTGAGCAAAGAAATACTTAATAATAAATACAATATGTTGAGTACCTTTTTCACCTTTGTAAATACTTTTTAATGGGTTTAATTAATACATCAACATCCCCTGCACCAAGAGTCATAAGAAGTGCTGAGTCAGATATAATTTGTGGGAAATCAGATTTTTCGCACAATGCTTTAGTACTACAAGTAATCTCATCTAACAACTTTTGAGAAGTAACTCCATTTATTGGCATTTCTCTAGCAGCGTAAATATCCAAAAGCAACACCTTATCGGCTGCAGATAAAGCAACTGCAAAATCATTCATAAAGTCACGTGTTCTGGAGAATAAGTGAGGTTGAAAAACAACAGTAAGTTCTTTAGAAGGATGTAAATCTCTAGCCGAGCGAATGGCCATTTCTATCTCCTTTGGATGATGAGCATAATCATCAATATAAATGTGTTTATTGTTATTTACATGAGTTTCAAACCTTCTTTTAACACCAGAAAAAGAAGCAATCGATGCAACTATTCCATCTACAGAAACCTCTTGAATATATGCCATAGCAAAAGCAGCTAAAGCATTTTCTACATTATGAATTCCGGGTAATCCTGTAATAACATTTTTACAAACACCCAAGGGGTAAACTATGTCAAAATGATAAGAACCATTTTCTACGCGAATATTTAATGCAGAGAAATCAGCTGTTTTAGAATTTAGAGCATAGCTTAATTTTGCCTTTACATTTAAGCCTTCTTTGGCAATTAAATTCCCAGATTCTACCTTTTCAGAAAACAATTGAAAAGACTTTTCCAAGTCTCTTGCAGTGCCATAAATATCTAAGTGATCTGCATCCATAGAACTAATTAAAGCCCAATTAGGGTGTAACTGCAAAAAAGAGCGATCAAACTCATCTGCTTCAACAACGGTGCTATTCTCAGATCCGATTCGTAAATTGGAATTAAAATCGGTTGCTATTCCTCCTAAAAATGCAGAACAATCTATATCGTTATCACTTAAAATATAAGCTAACAGACTCGATATTGTAGTTTTACCATGCGTTCCAGCAATAGCTAAGCAATTAGTTTCTTTTGTAATTGCTCCCAAAATTTCAGCACGTTTACAAAAGCTAAATCCCTTGTCCTGAAAATAGCGAAATAATGTATTATCCTTTGGAATTGCTGGAGTGTACACCACTAATACAGTTTCTGGAACTGTAAATAATTTAGGTAATGAATCTATATTAACATCGTAAGAAATTGTACAAGAAGCTTTTTCTAAGGACAAGCATAGGTCAGACTGATTCCTGTCGTAACCAGCAACAACAAAATCTTTAGCCGCAAAATAACGCGCCAAAGCACTCATTCCGATACCACCGATACCAAGAAAATAAATATGTTTTATGTTACATAACTCAACCATTTATAAGACCCTCAATTATATCTACAATTTTTTCTGCTGCTTTAGGCTTATCCATTCCCTTACAATTACTAGCCAATTGTACTTGCTTATTCTTATTGTTTAGTAGCAATTCTAACTGTTCAAAAAGAGAGGAACAAATATCTTTTTCTTCAACTAAAATGGCTGCATTTTTTTCTACTAATGCCAAGGCATTTTTCTTTTGATGATCTTCAGCTACATTTGGAGAAGGCACTAAAATACAAGCCTTTCCTAACGAGGATAATTCTGATAGTGCAATAGCTCCTGCTCTAGAAATAACTATATCTGCTGCGGCAAAAGCTTGCGCCATATCGCCAATAAAATCTCTAACTTGAACGTTATTACCTAATTGAGCCTGAGCAACTTTACATCTATTGTAATACAAATTACCTGTTTGCCATATTAGCTGAACATTGTTTTCCTTAAACCAAGTAACGTTCTCTAATATTGTTTCATTAATTCTCTTTGCCCCTAAGCTCCCGCCAATTACTAAAACAGTAGGTTTTTCTTTTGTAAAACCATAAGCCGTAAGACTCGAATCTTTTGAAGGATTACCAAATTCTATTTCAGCTCGGATTGGGTTTCCAGTAAGACTGATTTTTTCTTTTGGAAAGAACTTTTCTAAACCAGGGTAAGCAACACAAATTTTGTTCACTCTGGAAGCCAATATTTTATTGGTTATACCAGGATAGGAGTTTTGCTCTTGTATAAGAGATGGGATTTTAAACAAGGAAGCAATCAATAAAATAGGCCCACTTGCAAAACCTCCAGTTCCAATAACAACGTCGGGTTTAAAACGCCAAACAATGAATATTGATTTAAAAATACTTAGCATTAACTTTACAGGAAACAAAAGATTTTTTAGAGCTAAAGACCTTTGAAATCCGGAAATCCAAAGTCCTTTAATTTTAAATCCCGCAGTAGGAACCTTTTCCATCTCCATTCTATCGGAAGCGCCAACAAACAAAAAATCAATCGATTCATCTCTTCGTTGTAGCTCTTTTGCAATTGCTAAAGCAGGAAAAATATGCCCACCTGTACCCCCTCCACTTAATACTATTTTCTTAGCCATCTACCTCTACTTTTTGTGGCTTTGGTAAACCGTTGCTAATACTCAAAATCAACCCTAAAGCAGCGCAAGTCATCCATACAGACGAGCCCCCTGCACTTATTAATGGCAGGGTTTGCCCTGTTACTGGTAATAAATTTACAGCAACAGCCATATTTATAAATGCCTGAGATACTATAGAGATCCCTAAACCAATAACCATTAAAATCGCAAAATCGTCATCGCATTTACTGGCAATTCTCAAAACTCTAAAAAGCAAAAACAAGTATAAAATAATAACTGTTAAACCGCCTACACGACCATATTCTTCTATAATTACAGCATATACAAAATCAGATGAAGATTGAGGTAAAAAATATTTTTGGACACTTTTACCAGGGCCTTGCCCCCAAACTCCACCACGGGCTATAGCCATTTTTGCATGATTTACTTGGTAGCTTTTACAGTCGGCATCGAAGTAACATTCAATTCTAGAATTCCATGTTGCCACACGATTACTTATGTTTGGATAAGTTGTAACAACTTTATAAAACAAGCCTAAAGATCCTAGACCAATTAGAATCATTATTCCCAACCATTTTAAAGAATAACGCCCAACAAACATGATTAAGAAACTAATCATAAAAATCATGGCTGAGGTAGAAAAATTGGAAGGTAGAATTAAACCACAAATTAAAATTACGGGTCCCAAAATTGGAAAAAACGAACTTTTAAACGAAAGTAATTTATCTTTAAAATGCACTAAATTACGAGCTAGCAATACAAAGAGAGCAACTTTTGCTAACTCAGAAGGTTGAAAAGTAAATCCAGCAACCCTAATCCATCTACTTGCATTTGCACCATCTATAGATTCGCCACCACTTATAGCCCAACAGACTAAAATTACAGCGATTGCAAAAATTAAAATAGAGGTATTGTAAAAATATTTATACGGTACTTTAGACAACAGCCACATAATAGAAAAGCCAATACCCAAATGCATGATATGCTTAAACAAATAAGAAAGTGTGTTTCCTTGTTTGTAAGCAAATGCTAGATGAGAGCTTGCGCTATACACTAAGACAATAGAAACTAGAGAGAGCAAAATTGCTATCGCCCAAATATATTTATCTCCTTTTATGTAGTTAATCCAGTTCAAGTTATAAGAGTCTTATTTGTTTTTTAAATTGACGGCCACGGTCTTCGTAACTTGTAAACAAATCGAAGCTTGCACAAGCTGGAGACAAAAGAACAGCATCTCCTTTATCTGCTAGTTTGTAGGCTTGTTTTACGGCAGACTTCATAGAATCAGTATCTTCTATAATTTCTACAAGTCCACCAAAAGCTTTAATAAGCTTAGTATTATCAGCACCTAAACAAACAATAGCTTTTACTTTCGTTGAAACCAAAGAAACCAACTCTTCGTAGTTATTGCCTTTATCAATGCCGCCACACATCCAAACTACAGGCTTAGTCATGCTATCTAAAGCGTACCAAGTTGCATTCACATTTGTTGCCTTCGAATCGTTTATATATTCCACTCCATACACTTTAAGTACTGGCTCAAGGCGGTGTTCAATTTTCTCGAAATCGGATAAACAATCGCGTACAATATCATTGGTTATACCCAATAGTTTTGCCGCAATTCCACCAGCCATAGAGTTATAGCTATTGTGTTTTCCTTGTAATGCTAGTTCGTGAATAGTCATAGTTAGCTGCTCTCTGTTAATGTTAATTTCAATCTTATTGTTTACCAAACTAGCACCTTTAGTACAAGCCTGTTCACCAAAAGGAAGCTTTACAGCTTTCACTTTATTTATGTTTTCCTTAATCCAATTATCATTATTCCAGTAGATGAAATAATCATTTTCGTTTTGATTTTCTGTTATACGCATTTTTGCTGCTACGTATTGTTTCATTTCTCCATTATATCGATCCAAATGATCGGGGCTCAAGTTTAATAATATGGCGATATAAGGTTTAAACTTATGTATATCGTCTAACTGAAAACTACTCAATTCTAAAACCCAATAATCATGATCAGATTTTGCCAAACAGCGCGCAAAGCTATCTCCAATATTTCCCGCAAGAGCAACATCCAAATGAGCCGCTTTTAAAATATGGTGTATTAAAGTCGCTGTGGTAGTTTTGCCATTACTACCTGTGATAGCAATAATTTTTCCTTTGGTATATCTCGATGCAAATTCAATTTCAGAAAGAACTTCTATTCCTTTAGCTCTCGCTTTTACAATGAGTTTTGTTTCTGGAATACCAGGACTTTTGATGAGCATTTCTGCACTTAAAATCCGCTCCTCGCTATGTTTTCCTTGTTCCCATTCTATGCCATTTTTATTTAATTGTTTTTGAAAAGCTTCTTTAATTTCTCCAAAGTCACTTACAAAAACATCGTAGCCTTTTTGTATTGCCAAAATTGCTGCTCCAACACCACTTTCTCCTGCTCCTAAAACTGCAATCATATTAGCGAAGTTTAAGAGTTACAAAACTTAATATTGCCAACATAATTCCTATAATCCAAAAACGAGTAACTATTTTACTCTCATGCATTCCTGATTTTTGATAATGGTGATGCAAAGGAGACATAAGAAAAATGCGCTTTCCTACTCCGTATTTTTTCTTGGTGTATTTAAAGTAAGACACTTGTAAAACAACCGATAAATTTTCTGCGAAAAAGATTCCACAAATAATAGGAATGAGTAATTCTTTGCGGATAGCAATGGCAAAAACGGCAATAATTGCACCTATAGCCAAACTACCTGTATCGCCCATAAACACTTGTGCTGGATAAGAATTGTACCACAAGAAACCAAAACAAGCTCCCACAAAGGCACCTATAAAAATCACTAGTTCTCCTGAATAGGGGATGTACATAATATTTAAATATTCAGCAAATATTATATTCCCCGAAACATAAGCAAACACGGCTAAAACGAGTCCAATTATTGCGGATGTCCCTGTAGCCAAACCATCTATGCCATCGGTTAGGTTAGCTCCATTTGAGACAGCTGTAACAATAAAAATAACCATTGGAATAAAAATTAACCAGGCCCAATCTTGTGCTTTTTCTCCAGCCCACGACAATAAATCTGAATAATCAAATTCGTTATTCTTAACAAAAGGAATAGTGGTCATGGTAGACTTCACATCATTTTTTACATACTCAACTTCTGACGTATTACTAACTATTTTTACTTGTTCTCTCATCACTACATCAGGATGGAAATAAAGAATAGACCCAACGATAAGACCGAGCGAAACTTGACCTAAAATTTTAAACTTTCCAGCTAAACCATCTTTGTCTTTTTTAAACACTTTTATATAATCATCTAAAAAACCAATAAGCCCCATCCATACAGTAGTAATGAGCATTAGGATAACGTATATATTGTCTAATTTGGCAAATAATAAAGTAGGAATTAAAATAGCACTTAAGATAATGATACCACCCATAGTAGGTGTTCCAGCCTTTTCAACTTGCCCAGCTAAACCAAGATCTCTAACACTTTCTCCAACTTGTTTTTTTGCTAAAATCTTGATTATTTTCCCGCCAAAAATCATCGAAATTAATAGAGATACAATTACTGCCATCGCAGCTCTAAAAGAAATATACTGAAATACTCCCGCTCCAGGTAAATCGAACGTTTCGTGTAAGTAAGTGAATAAATAGTACAACATAAATTAGTCTTTTAAATGCTCTTTTAACATTTCCATATCGTCGAAAGGGAGTCGCTCTCCTTTAATTTCTTGGTATTTTTCATGTCCTTTTCCGGCAATCAATAAAATATCGCCCGGCGAACAAAGAGTAACACCTAGCTTAATAGCTTCGTTTCTATCGTCTATTGTAAAAACTTTTCTCAATTGAGAACTCGTTAAACCCTTTTTCATATCCTCAATAATAGCTTTAGGCTCTTCGCTTCTTGGATTGTCTGAAGTAAGAATAACTTGGTCTGCCCATTTACAAGAAACTTGTGCCATTAAAGGCCTTTTACCTGTATCTCTATCACCACCACAACCAACTACACAAACTACTTTTTCCTTGCCAGATCGTATATCGATAATTGTATTCAAAACATTATCTAGTGCATCAGGGGTATGTGCATAATCTACAATGGCCGTAATTCCCAACTTCGATTTGAATTGTTGAAACCTACCTTCTACCGCATTTAATGCAGACAAGACCGTTAATACTTGAAGAGAATCTTCTCCTAACTCGACAGCTGCAGCATAGGTTAACAGTAGATTAGAAGCATTAAAACTTCCAATTAATTTGGTGTAAACATCTTGCCCGTTAACATTTAAATGTAGTCCGGCAAACTGACTTTCGATAATTTTACATTTATAATCTGCCATAGAACGCAGTGCAAAAGTTCGCGTAGTAGCCTTGGTGTGATGCAACATAGTACTGCTATGTTTATCGTCTTTATTCACAATGGCTATGGCAGTTGAGGATAAGTTATCGAAGAATTTCTTTTTTGCTAAAATGTACTCATCAAAGGTTTTATGGTAGTCTAGATGATCTCTACTTATGTTTGTAAAAAGAGCAATATCGAAATCTAAGCCTGCAATTCTACCTTGATCTATAGCATGAGAACTCACCTCCATAAAACAATATTTACATCCCTCATCAATCATCTCCTTTAGCATTGCATTAAGGCGAATGGCATCTGGAGTAGTATGTGTGGCAGGTATAGCTCTAGAACCTACCTTATAAACTACGGTAGACAATAAACCAGATTTATGTCCCAAAGCCTGAAACAAATTGTGTAGTAAAGTGGCAACCGTTGTTTTTCCATTTGTACCGGTTACACCAACTAATTTTATTTCTTCTGATGGATTATCGTAAAAATTTGAAGCAACAATACCTAATGCTTTTGAGGAATTGCTTACGCTTATATAAACCACATCTGGATTTATATCGCTAGGAAAATCTTCACAAATTATAGCCAAAGCTCCCAAACTAATCGCTTTTTCAATAAACAGATGACCATCAGAAAGGCTTCCCTTTACAGCCACAAAAAGACTATCTTTTTGTACATCACGAGAATCGAAACAAACATGAGGAATAGCACAATTTGTGCTACCTACAATTTGCATTAAATCTACTTTATACAATAGGTCTTTTAACAACTTCATTACGATAATCTAAGAGTTACTTTTTTCTGTTGATTAATTTTATTTCCAGCTTTTAAAGACTGTGCTCTAACTTTTCCTTTGCCCTTTAATTCTACCACAAGTCCTAAATTTTCAAGTAAAAAAATGGCATCCATAGAAACCATACCATTTAAATCGGGCATAATATTAGGCTCAAAACCTAAGGCTTCAAAATGTGTTTTATCCGACTTAAACCATGTTTTAGATTCCGATTCAGAATATGTTGGATAATTAAGTTCTTCGTGAATAGCGTTTATTTCGTCTGCTTCGCCGATATATTTAGCTGCAAAACCACCAGTAAACTTTGGGATTTCTATAGGTTCGTCAGCATATAACAAATCTCTAATTTCTCTAAAAACTGGCGCAGCTACTATGTTTCCATAAAAGCCTAATTCCTTTTTCGGTTTTGTTACTACTACAATGCACGAATATTTTGGTTTTTCTGCGGGAAAATACCCAGCAAAAGAGGATCTATACTCTGAGCCATATGCACCATGACTCGCTATTTTTGCAGTACCTGTTTTACCCGCACAGGTATATTTCTCAGAATATATGTTTGTAGCAGTACCATTTTTAACAACCCCTTCTAATAAATCTTGAAGGATATAAATGGTTTCTTCAGAACATATACTTGGCTTTAAAACCTCACCCTTATTCGATGTTATCAAATGCTCTCCAGACTGAACTCTATCAACCAAATACGGTTTCACCAACTCGCCATTATTGGCAACAGCATTATACAAGGCTAGTATCTGAAGAGCAGTCATTTTAAGTTCATAGCCGTAGGCTATCCAAGGTAAAGACACCCCAGACCATGTAGCATCATTTCTATTTTTAATCCACGGTTCGGCTTCACCAAGAAGTTCAAAATCTAATTTACTACTTACTCCCAAGCGAGCTAATCGGTCAATAAATTCTTGTGGTTTATCTTCATAAATATCTACTATAGTACGGGCAATCCCAATATTAGATGATACCTCAAAAGCTCTTGCAATAGAAATCTTACCATGTCCACCACGATGTGCATTAGAGTCTCTCATCTTTCGATCGTAGAATTTATAAATCCCATTTTTAGTATCCACTATACTCGAGGTGTCAATTTTTCCATCTTCTAAAGCCACCAACAGAGAAGCTAATTTAAAAGTAGAGCCCGGTTCGTAAGCAGCACCAAAGGCATAATTAAAATTCTCGGCATATTTTCCCTTTTCCGTACGTTCTAAACTAGACATCGCACGTATAGCTCCAGTTTTAACATCCATCAAAATTACAGAGCCAGATTCGGCTTCATAAGTTTCTAAACTTCTTAAAAGGGCTGTTTGAGCAATATCTTGCATTCGAATATCAATGGTAGAAAATACATCAGATCCAGATTCTGGAACCACATCTTGCGTATTACTTAAAGGCTTCCATACCCCACCATTAATTTTCTGCATCATCTGTCTACCGTCTTTTCCTTGAAGGTATTTATTGAATGCTTTCTCTATTCCAACGTCATCTTTAGCACGACCATAACCAATAGTTCTATCGCATAAATAGCCAAAAGGTTTTGTGCGGTTGCTTTGTTGGGTATAAACAAAGCCACCACGAAAACGTCCTTTTTCTAAAATTGGAAGCTTTTTAACTTCTTGTAACTCAGAATAGCGAACACCAGACTGTAGCTTTAAATATTGTCTTTTGTTACGACGTGACTGGCGAATTTTTTTTGAATATTCAGAAGGACTTAGATCACCAAACAATTCTGAAAGTCCTTTCGCCAAATTGCGGTAATTATTATTAAACAATGTATCTGATGCTTGAGTAGCATCTATAGCAATGGTGTAAACGGGCATTGAAGTAGCTAATAGATTTCCTTTAACATCGTAAATATTTCCACGAGGAGATGGTATTTCACGAAGAGCTACAATAGGGTCGTTTATTCCTAAACTATCTGCCATTTCTGATTGCACCATTAATAACTCGATAAAAATTACCATAGCAGCGAGTACAATTAGCGAACTAATTAGCATTACTCGTGTAAATATGGCTTTTTTTTCAGTCATTTTAGTTTTGTAATTGCATCTTAAATGGAGCGTCGAGCGATTCAAAAAGCTCCATAGATCTTACAGCTTCGGCTACTTTTGTTGTTTTACTTAAAGACATTAATTGGGTTCTCATATCAATATGTCTAGATCGTAAATCTTTTAATTCCTCGTTAAGCTTGCTAATTTTAAACACTTTTTGATCGACCTTATGAGAGCTATAAATTACTAAAATGGCTAAAGTCGATACAAACAAGATCATTCTCCAAGAGTTGACTAGAAATTTTCTGGAAGCCATTTTTTCTGCATAGAGTCCTTTAAAACGGATACCCAACACTTTAAATAACTTACTCCAAGATAATTTCATCAAGACTTATAATTTTTCTGCTACTCTAAGTTTTGCACTTCTAGCACGGTTATTTCTTTTTATTTCTTCTTGGGTAGGAAGAATCGGCTTTCTACTTATTTTCTTAAAACTCAACAGCTTATTCCCAAAAAAATCTTGTTCTAATTCTCCTTCAAAATTTCCTTTTTGAATTAGGTTTTTCACTAACCTATCTTCTAAAGAATGGTATGATATAACCACCAAACGACCACCTGGCTTTAACACTTCTTGAGCTTGACTAAGCATTTCTTTCAATACATTTAGCTCGTCGTTAACCTCAATTCGGACTGCTTGAAAAACTTGTGCGAAGAATTTATTTTCTAACATAGCTGGCGTTAAAGGCTTTAACAAGGCTTTAAGCTCATTAACAGTAGTAATTGGGTTTTCAAGCCTAGCCTCGCAAATTATTCTTGCAACGGTGCCAGGTCGCTTTAGTTCTCCGTAAAGTTTAAGTATGTTTTTTAAGTCATCTTGGCTGTATTCATTTATTACTTTGTAGGCATTTAAATTAGCATTTTGATCCATCCGCATATCTAGGTCAGCTTCAAAACGAGTAGAAAAACCTCTATCTGGAACATCAAATTGATGAGAAGAAACGCCTAAATCGGCTAATAAACCATCAATTTCTTTTACGCCATACATCCGTAAAGAGCTTTTCAAATACCTAAAATTGGCATTTATTAAAGTGAAACTATCATCTTCTAACTCATTTTTTAAAGCATCATCGTCTTGATCGAAAGCATACAAATGCCCTTCGGTAAGCTTAGAAACTATAGCCCTAGAATGACCGCCTCCTCCAAAAGTAACATCCACATAAGTTCCGTTTGGATTGATATTTAAACCGTCCAAACATTCTTTTAATAAAACAGGGTCGTGATACTCACTCATTTCTTATTCCGTTTTTTCTGGAGTTCCCATTACTTCTTCAGCCAACAAACCAAAATCTAAGGAATTGTCGTTAACGATATTTTCGTATTGATCTTTATCCCAAATCTCAATTATACTACCGACAGAAGCCAAAACTATTTGCTTTTCGATTCCTGCAAAATTTATCAAGTCTTTTGGAATTTGAATTCTTGCGCTAGAATCGGCATCTACCATGCGAACACCTGCAGTAAACCTTCTAATAAAGTCGTTATTCTTCTTTACAAAGCGATTTAACTTATTTACATCGGCCATAGTAGCATTCCATTCTGCCATAGGATGGAGCTCTAAACAAGAATTAAAGACAGAACGTTTTAATACGAAGCCTTCCTGAAGCTCAGCAGCTAACTGCTTTTTCAGTCCAGAAGGTAGCATCAAACGCCCTTTAGCGTCTGCTCTACACTCGTACATACCTATTAAATTCTTCACTTTTTATGCTCTTTTTTTATTGAATACAAATATATACCACTTTTTACCACATTTTACCACTATGTTAATAACTTTCCTCAATATCAAGTTAGTAAGCCTAAAAGCTAGTTGATTTAAAGTGTGAAAACCTTGTAAACAGACTGTATTTAGGATCTCTTTTAGGGAAAAAATAATGTCTAATAATCATTATGGGAGGAATAAGTATTAATTCAGTATTTTTGCAGAGTAAAATTTCAACTATGAAGTACGAAATAATAAAAGACGGTACATACGAATATGTAACTATTGGCGAAGGACCTGTAATTATTTTTTTACATGGATTGATGGGTGCTTTGAGTAATTTCGAAAAAACATCAAGAATAATAGCCGAAGCTGGTTATCGTGTGATTATACCTGCATTACCTATATACACACTACCTTTACTTAGAACAAGTGCAAAAGGGATCTCTAGGTTTCTGGAAAAGTTTATTACGGATTTAGACTTAAAAGATGTAACACTTTTGGGTAATTCTTTAGGTGGACATGTGGGATTAATTTACACCAAAAACAATCCTACTTTAGTAAAAAACCTTATGCTTACTGGGTCTTCGGGCTTATACGAAAAAGCGATGGGCGATACTTTTCCTCGTAGAGAAGACTATAATTACATAAAAGAAAAAGCGGAAGCTGTTTTTTACGATCCTGCAGTAGCAACTAAAGAATTAATAGATGAAGTATATGAATCTGTTAATTCGAGAGAGAAAATCATTCGAATATTAGCGATTGCTAAATCTGCAATTCGTCATAACATGACTAAGGATGTACCAAACATGACACTCCCAGTATGTTTACTTTGGGGTAGAAATGATGGGGTAACTCCTCCAGAGGTAGCTACTGAATTTCACAGACTTTTTCCTAACTCCGACTTATTTTGGTTCGATAAATGTGGGCATGCACCAATGATGGAACATCCAGTAGATTTTGCAAATACCTGCGTAAAGTGGCTAAACAAGCATCAATAAGATGAAAATTAACAGTGCAGAATTTGTTATCAGTAATACAGACATAGAGAAATGTCCGAAGGAACGTATTCCTGAATATGCCTTTATTGGGCGATCTAACGTTGGTAAATCTTCGTTAATTAATATGTTAACTACGCGTAAACATCTTGCTAAAACTTCAGGAAAACCAGGTAAAACACAATTAATTAATCACTTTAAGATTAATGATAATTGGTTTTTAGTAGATTTACCGGGCTATGGTTATGCTAAGGTTTCGAAAAAAGATCGTTCTACTTTTGCGAAATTCATTTACGAGTATCTAGAGAAAAGAGAGAATTTAATTTGCACTTTTGTTTTGGTTGACTCTCGTCATGAGCCACAAAAACTAGACATGCTCTTTATGGAGTGGCTTGGAAATAAAGGGATACCTTTTGTGATCATTTTCACCAAAATGGATAAGCTGTCAAGTTCGCAACTGAACAAAAATATTTCAAAATACACAACAGAAATGCTTAAAACTTGGGAAGAAGTTCCTCAGTCGTTTATGAGTTCTGCCGAAAGTGGTTTAGGGAAATTAGATATTCTTAAATTTATTGATCAAACAAATGAAGCGATAAAAGGGAAACTTTAAAAGCAACATTCTTTTACACATAAAAAATGCCCTCGGATATCCGAGGGCATTTTTTGTTTGCAACAATACAATAGAGCTGACTTATTTTTTCTTAATATCCTTCACCAAATTAAGTTCTTCAGCAAAATATTGACAAAAACGACGCATATCTCCAGCCATTTTCTCATCTCCCGTAGCACGTTCAAAAGTGTCGGTCATTGCTGTTAGGGTTTGGTGAAAAAAGGTTTTCATTTCGTCAACCTTCATTTCTTTAGTCCATAAATCAATACGTAGCGAATTTTGTTTTTCAGCATCCCAAAGAGATATTAAAATAGCTTCGGATTTTTGATCTAATTCTCCAGCATCTTCAGCAGTCCAAAAAATTTGTTCAGGAACTTTGTTTTCGTCTAGGCTAATTTTGATTTTAATTTCAGACTCTTTCATTTTTAATTTTTTGGTTTGTAATGCGATTTACGCAATATCTTTTGAGCATTTTGCTCATTTATCAATTCGTTCAAGCTTACCTCAGGATTTACATCCATATACGATTTCACTAGTTGCCAACCTATCCATTGACCTATCCTACCAGGTGTTTTCACATCGAAATTAGTGAAGAATTTTGAGAATGGCGCATCCTCAATAAAACGTTGTTTGTTTTGGTATTCGCTAGAAAACAATAATTTATTTTCAATAAAGTATGCCCAAACATTTGCCTCATTTTCTTTACACCATTGCATTTTTGTATCGGTATACTTCATAACTATAGGGTCTTTACTTCCGGGCATCATTAGCGAAGCTAAATAATGAATTTTACCATAATATAGCATCGAAGCCAATAAAGTATTATCGTTAGAAATTGGAATATTACGCTGAAAATAGGTGTGTAGTAAATCAGAAATTAAATATTTTTTTTCGAATGTTTTCTTAATATAATCTGGTGCTGAATTATAAAAATGAGAACCTTCGCCCAAGTATAAGTCAAGTGCTATAAGCAAGGTATTACCTGAAACAATAATTGGGTCTAAAGACTCAAAATTAGAGACCCAAGTATAAACTTGCAAACTATCTTGAGCTGGGAAATAATAGTGAAAATACTTGAAAGCATCTTTAATATCATTATCCAGATCTTCTGGATTTGTAAAAACAGAATCAACCGCAGAGAATAATTCTCTAATTTGAGGATCTTTATAACGAGCAATTAAATCGGCATTATTTTGACTCGATTCAAAGAATTTAGGGAAATCTTGTTCGAGTAAAATCAATTTTTCGTCTAATTTTGCACTATTCATTGCAAAAAAAGCATGATCGAAATGGCCTACATCAACTTTTGATTCTAGAGCAGAAACTCTCGGAACCTCCTTAGTATCACAAGATTCTAACAGGACCCAACTTAAAAAACACAAAATACTTACACGCATCATCCTTAATAACTTTATTACACAAAAATAAGAAATGCAGGAATATACTATTAAGTAAAAGGAACTAATCGTAGAAAAAGGTTTTTTAGTAAATTTGCGACTCTATTTATTGAGATATGAAGACAGCAGAAGGTATTATCTACATAACACAATGGCTTAAAAGCTACAGTGAAAATTCAAATACAAATGGATTTGTAATTGGGATTTCTGGTGGCATCGACTCGGCAGTAACTTCTACCTTATGTGCTTTAACAGGTAAAGACGTTCTCTGCATCTTAATGCCTATTCATCAACATAAAATGGAGTTTGATCGCTCTAAAGAACATTCCGATTGGCTTTTAACTAAATTCCCTAACGTTCGGATATGTACTGCGGATCTTACAGCCACTTTTGAGAGTCTTGCTACTCAGATTCCACAAAAACTGCAAAACAACTTAACAATGGCTAATACGAGGGCTCGACTGCGAATGACAACCCTTTACACTTTTGCTGGTGCTAAAGGTATGTTAGTAGCTGGGACGGGAAATAAGATAGAAGATTTTGGTGTTGGCTTTTTTACTAAATATGGAGATGGCGGAGTAGATTTAAGTCCAATTGCAGACCTCATGAAGTCTGAAGTTTTTGAAATAGCCAAAGACCTAGGTATTCTAAAGTCAATTCAACAAGCTGCACCTACAGATGGGCTCTGGGCTGATGGCAGAAGTGATGAGGATCAATTGGGAGCTACTTATAACGAATTAGAATGGGCTATGCAGGCTTATGAGATTTCACCAGAGAACATTTTTGAAAGTAGAAAAAAGGAAGTTTTTGAGATTTTCACTAAACTACACAAAGCAAACCGTCATAAAATGGATGCGATTCCTGTTTGTGCTTTGCCCGCAAGTATAAAGTCATAGTAAGCTTCATCTATAAGAAAAAACCTTTGCAGGGAATACAAATTACCTAGCGTAAATTTTATTGAAATCATAGTAAATAAGAAATTGGTACTACTAGGAGAATTTGATGAGGAGTTTTAGGATGTCTTTATTTTTATGTAATCTAAACTGTCCTCCAAGAAGTTCTACTCTTTTCTTACGTTTGTAAAGATTTCATTTAAAAAAATTAAAATTCTGAAAACGTTTTTAGCCTAAAAAAAAGGTTAAATAAATCTACAAAAGATATTCTAGTGAAGAATATGGTGACTTCTGTAAACATATTCAGCTTATTCAACCTCCCAACAATTTGCTCCAGCTAATAGTATATCTAAATTTGGTTCACCTTTTTGAGTTTTGTGAATTTCGAGCTGCTCGGCAAGAACTTCCTCATATCGAAATCTATCTTCTTGGTAAAGAATTCCAAAAGGTCTAGGCAAGGCATTTTCTTTTGAAGGATCGTCGAAGAAACGAGTTAAAATATTAGCTTTATTTCTACATTTCTCATCGTGCACCCACAAATCAATAAGGTTATAGTCCTCAGAATTTAGATCTACAATTCTAGGATTAAAACCATCTAAAATAATTCCTTTATCTTCTTTAGCACCAAAGACCAAAGGCTCTCCGTGTTTTAAATAAATACTATTGTCTTTTTTTACCTGCTTATCGGTAAAACCACCAAAAGCAGCATCATTAAAAATATTGCAGTTTTGGTAAATTTCTACCAAGGAAGTTCCTTTATGTTGTTCGGCACGAATCAAAATTTCACGCATATGTTTCGGCTCTCTATCTAAAGCTCTAGCAACAAATGTGGCTTCTGCTCCCATACAAAGAGCTAAAGGGTTAAATGGGTGGTCTATGGATCCCATAGGCGTTGACTTCGTTTTCTTCCCTACTTCGGAAGTTGGAGAGTATTGTCCTTTAGTAAGTCCATAAATCTGATTATTAAACAACAAAATATTTAAATCGAAGTTTCTTCTTAAGAGATGGATCAAATGGTTTCCTCCGATAGATAACGAATCTCCATCTCCGGTAACTAACCAAACGCTCAAATCTGGTCGAGCCGCTTTTAAACCACTTGCAATTGCAGTAGCTCTACCGTGAATAGAATGCATACCATAGGTATTCATATAATAAGGAAAACGAGAAGAGCACCCAATTCCAGAAATGAATACAATATCCTCTTTGGGCAAACCCAATTCGGGCATGACGCTTTGTACTTGTTTTAAAATTGAATAATCTCCGCAACCTGGGCACCAGCGAATATCTTGATCGCTTACGAAATCCTTAGCTGTTAATTTTACAACTTCATCTTTTATGTCTTGTGCTTGTGCCATAACTATTGCTTCAACATATTAAGTATTGCTTCTTTAATTTCACTTGCATCAAATGGGACCCCTTTAATTTTGTTCAAAGGTTTTGCATCTACTAAATACTGGTCTCTAATAAGAGTTATAAGCTGACCATTATTCATTTCAGGAATTAATATTTTATCAAACTTAGAGAGTAAATCTCCTAAATTTCTTGGCATCGGCTGAATATATTTTATCTGAGCATGTGCTACATCTACGCCTTCGGTAGCCAGTTCTTTTACTACCGTCTTTATAGAACCGTAAGTAGAACCCCATCCTACAACAAGTAATTTAGAGTTTTCTGTTCCACTATCTAAATCTTGAAGTGGGATAAAATCAGCTATTTTATCAACTTTTGCTGCACGAACCTTAACCATGTATTCGTGATTTTCTGGATCGTAAGAAACGTTACCTGTTTCTTTATCTTTTTCTAAACCGCCTAATCGATGTTCTACACCTTTAGTTCCTGGTATAGCCCATTCACGAACGAGTTTTTCATTTCTCCTATAAGGTAAGTAAGCAGGATCTTCTGGATTTCGTTCTTTTGCAAATTGTACTGAAATTTCTTTTAAATCTGCTGCCTTTGGATATTTCCATGGCTCTGCTCCATTGGCGATATAACCATCGGTAAGAAGAAAAACTGGAGTCATATGCTCAATAGCAATTCTACAAGCTTCGTAAGCCATAGTAAAACAATCAGATGGGGAAGATGCAGCTATAACAGGAATTGGTGCTTCACCATTTCTACCATACACGGCTTGCATTAAATCGGACTGTTCTGTTTTTGTAGGCAATCCAGTAGAAGGTCCGCCTCTTTGAACATTTACTACAACCAAAGGAATCTCTAACATCATAGCCAAACCTAAAGCCTCACCTTTAAGTGCTATTCCAGGGCCTGAAGAAGCAGTAACGGCAAGATCGCCACCAAAAGAAGCTCCTATAGCGGAACAAATTCCAGCAATTTCATCTTCTGCTTGAAAGGTTTTAATCCCAAAGTTTTTATGCTTTGCCAGTTCGTGTAATATATCAGAAGCAGGCGTAATTGGATATCCTCCATAAAACAAATTCAACTTAGCTTTATGTGCTGCAGCGATAAGTCCGAGGGCTGTAGCTTGGTTCCCAATTATATTGCGATAAGAACCGCTAGGCATTTTAGAGGGCTTAACCTCAAACCTGTTAGAAAAGGTTTCGCAGGTATCTGCAAAATGATAACCCGCTTTAAGTACAGTGACGTTGGCTTTCAAAATTTCTGGTTTTGAAGCAAACTTTGTTTTAAGAAAATCTATAGATGAATCAATTTTGCGGTTGTACATCCAATATACAAACCCTAAAACAAACATATTTTTACATCTGTCTCGGTCTTTTGTGCCTAAAGTTGACTCTTTTAACGACTCTCTAGTAAGCTTAGTAATATCAAATTCGTGAACTTTATATCCTTCTAAGCTATTGTTTTTAAGTGGGTTTTGAGCGTCTTCAATTCCAGCTAAACGCAAATTACGTTTATCAAATCCAGAGGTATTTACAATGATTGTTCCTCTTTCTTTTAACCTAGATAAATTCTTTTTTAAAGCCGCAGCATTCATCACTACTAAAACATCACATCTATCTCCCGGGGTATAAATATCTACCGATCCAAAATGAATTTGAAATCCAGAAACTCCGGCAATAGTACCTAAAGGAGCACGAATTTCGGCTGGGAAATCAGGAAATGTACTTAAGTCATTTCCAAAGAGTGCTGTATTTGTTGTGAATTGAGTACCCGTTAATTGTATTCCATCGCCAGAATCTCCGGCAAAAAGCACGGTTACTTGTTCAAGTTTTTGCTGAACTTGAGTCATAGCTTTCTCTTTTAAGCGTCTATATTTACTACCGACTTAATTTCGGGAGCGTATTTTTTTATCGATTGCTCTACACCTGCTTTCAAAGTCATTTGGTTTACATTACAACTCTGACAAGACCCATGTAATTGCAGCTTAACGACCATATCTGGAGTAACCTCTACTAGAGATATATCTCCACCATCAGACTCTAAATAAGGTCTAATTTCGGCAAGAGCTTTTTCAATTTTCTGAACTAAACTTGATTCTGTTTCTACAGCCATGTGGTAGTTTTTATTTTGAACAACCGTCCATATTCGTAATTTGTACTGCTGCGGTAGGTTCCAATATTTTATTTCTAAGCTCTACTTGCTCAACTACCTTACAAGCTAAGCTCATAAATGCGGCAGCAGAAGGACTTTCTTCTTGTAATACTACAGGACGACCAATATCTGAAGCTTCTCGAATTCCTTGTACGAGAGGTATTTCTGCTAATAATGGTAAGTTTAAATCATCTGCTAAATTCTTAGT
>Ga0308002_1000122_pt1 | contig 30766 bp, 24 predicted proteins | sample Neamet34_FD_203148 | JGI IMG/M metagenome (GOLD analysis project Ga0308002, IMG submission 203148) | Marine microbial communities from water near the shore, Antarctic Ocean - #34 | ecosystem: Environmental > Aquatic > Marine > Unclassified | place: Southern Ocean | collected 2014-06-06
TCAAACCGAATTAGTACATCAGATTGGGAAAATGGGGTTTACCTGATATTAATTAATTTTTCTAACCATAAATCCATTAAGAAAACAATTATAAAAACTAACTGATGTTTTGAATAAATTGTGGGAAAACGAATTAGTACAACTATAATCAAAAGTGAAACGTTTAATTCAAATATTTATATTTGACTGAATAATAAACTGAAATGATAAAGTTTATTTATTATCATTCACTAACAATATAACGTTCTCTGCAATATACTGAAAGCCCAAGTAGGAGAAAATAATTTGTTCTAAAAATCATCTAATACTAAGTAGATGAAGTAAATAATTAAGTGAAAAAATACAATAAAAAATTTTTATTAAATGGAAAAAATACTTATTTTTGTTGGATAAAATTCCAAATTAGGTATCTAAATTTATTGAAAATTAATAATTTAAAACTATACATAAAACAATAATTTATGAAACACGTCATTATTCTTTTGTTAACCTTTATAATAACTAATTCAATATTTTCACAAACCGGACCAGGTGGTGTAGGTACAACAGATGGAATGTCAAGTTTGGTTCTATGGTTGGATGCAAACACCATAACAGGAACACCAGGTACTACAATTACAACTTGGGTGGATGGTTCTGGAAATGGTTATGATTTTAACTTTGGAAATGGAGCAGTATATAATAACCCAGCTGTAAATGGCTACCCTGCATTTAATTTTAATGGCTCATCCCATTATTTTGAACGTGCTTATACAGCGGCTATTAATCCATCAAATTTCACTATTTTCACAACAAACAAAGTTGCTTCAAACTCAACTTACAAAAGTCTTATAACTAGCAGAAGTAATTCACCTACTCAAAAAGGATATATTCTATATTCTCTTCCTACTAATAATCATTGGCAATTTTGGACTGGTGGTGCAGGATGGGAATCTACACCTAACCCTAGTACCACTTCTACAGTAGGAAGTTGGTCTGGACAATCGTTTGACTTTCTTGACGCCACTAATGCAGTACATTTATTTATAGACGGAAACTTAAATGGCAGTAATACACATTCATATTCTCCAAACACTACAACACCATGCAGAATTGGAGCAGGTGCAACTGAAGGATCTGCATCTTTTCATTTTAAGGGTGAAATAGGTGAGGTAATACTTTTCAATACTGTTATTAATTCGGCTCAAAAAACAATTATTAATAATTATTTAGCTGCGAAATACAATTACCCCTTAGGGACAAATGATCTATATAGTCAAGACAATACAGCCAACGGAAACTATGACCATGATGTAGCAGGAATAGGAAGAGTTGATGCATCAAACCTTCATAATGATGCCCAAGGAACTGGAATTGTTAGAATCTTAAATCCAACAGGATTAGGAGATGATGAATTTTTAATATGGGGACATAACAATGCCCTACAACAAGCAAATGAAACGACTGATATTCCTTCACCTGTAGTTGCTAGGTTTACTAGAGTATGGAGAGTAAATGAAGTAAATTCAGCTAGTAATGCTGTAGATGTTGGGGCTATAGATATTCGTTTTGATTTAACTGGTTTAGGAGCTATAACTCCATCTGACTTAAGACTATTAGTAGATACTGATAATGATGGAGTTTTCAGTGATGAAACCCCAATTTCTGGAGTAGTATCATTAGGAAATGATATTTATCAATTTACAGGAGTAACCACAATTTCAAACAATGTAAGGTTTACATTAGGTACAATAAACAAAACACAAACATCTTTACCAATTGAATTGTTAAATTTTTCTGCTACCCCAATAAATAATGAATCAGTTAGTCTTGAGTGGCAAACTGTTTCAGAATTTAACAACGATTATTTTACAATTCAACGTTCAAAAGATGGAGTTAATTGGCAAGAAATATCTAAAGTTGATGGTGCCGGAAACGCTTCGTCTTTGTTAAGTTATTTTACAGCTGATAAGCACCCGTATATGGGAGTATCATATTATCGCTTAAAACAAACAGATTTTAATGGTGAATTTGAATACTCAAAAATAAGTCTTGTAAATATTATTGATGAAAATAATTTAAAAATATTTCCAAATCCAGCAAATAATCAAATAACTATTTTAGGAAAACAAGCAAAACTCAAAGAAATTACCATACATAATGCCCTTGGACAAGACGTAACCGCCTTAACCAAAAAAAATGTAAAAAATGACGCGCATTTAGTGATTGATTTATCAAAACTAAACCCAGGAGTTTACTATATTAAAACAAAAACTACTACCAGTATAATACATAAGCAATAGCACTATATATTCAATAGTGTTCAATATTGTTTACCTCATCAACATAGTCAAGCGCTTGTTTTGCGAGTTGACTCCAATCTCCTGAAAACTCTGAAGGTACTAATAACCAGTCTTTCATTGGTCTTTTCCCTGAAGGGTTCCAATTTGTTGAGCCAATATATTTTTCCTTTAAAAAATTAACTTCTCGCTGCCCTATTTTAAATACCATTTCTTCTCTAACAAAAACTGCAAAAACTTTCTTTTCAGTTTTTAAACATTGCTTTCCAAACATTTGTCCCATTGCCGTCCCATATTGGCTAGTCAACTTCTCCCCTATTTTGGTATATATTTGGTTATTCATTTGGTGTTTATTGATTCGTTATTTTTTTAACTTCATTGAGTATTCTCTACCCATAGAGTCAGGAAAATTTAGTTACTTTTTTAATATTTTTTCTCTGTGCTTATTCGCCCATTTTTGAATTTCAATAGAAATTGGTAAAAAACTTTTTCCGTGTTCTGTTAGCGAATATAAAACTGAATTATTTGATAAAGTTCCTTTTTCAATACGTACCATTAAATTCATTTCTAAATAACGTAATTCTTTTATTAAAATTCTTGGCGTAACTTTTCCAATATCTTTTTTAAGTTCAGAAAAACGTTTAGGTCCTTGACACAAGGAAGCAATTATAACAACACGCCAACGGCCACCAATTAATTCAAGAACATCTTGAACATCACGTATTTTAATAGTTATTTCTTTATCATCCATTTTGGTATTCTAAAAGATACTTAATATTTTACGGTAAAGTTAGTATTCTTTAGATACTAATCATAACTTTGCATCACAATTATTTATGAATACTATAAAAGTAAAATTAGATTTGAGTGCTGACAAAGAACTTCAAACTTAATCTTTTTACGCCATAAAAAAGAACACTAAATGTTACAAAAAATTAATGGAAACACCTTAATAGGTCACGGCGCTATAAAAATGTTTTTTCCTGGTTTAGCAGTAGGAAATACTGATTCTGGCATTGCAAGTATTGGACGAATAGACCATGCTGTTTTTGAAGGTGATAATATAATCAGAATGCATCCGCACATAAATGATGAAATTCTAACTTACTTACGTAGTGGATACTTAGAGCATGTTGATTCAGAAGGAAATACTGCAAACATTAATAATACAAAGTTAATGTTAATGAAAGCTGGACGGTCTTTTTATCATGAAGAGAAAATTATTGATAAAGGAGAAGCTTTAGAAGGCTTACAAATATTTATAAGACCGCTAAAAAAAGATTCAAAAGCTACCGTTACATTTTTAGAATTAGAGCATCCTTTTAGTCAAAATAAATGGAGGCTTATTGCATCTCCAACAGAAGAAACAACATTACAGTTTACAAGTGATACTTGGATTTACGATATTAAAGCAGATGAAAATATAACTTTTGATCTTCCCAAATTAGCAAAAGAAAATCTTACTTGTCTATTATATGTTTTTAATGGTACTATAAAAGTGAATGATTCTATTGAACTATCTAAAAAAGACAGCCTCCTAATTAAAAATGAAAGCATTTCAATTGAAGCGACAAAAAATACTGAATTAGTTTTATTTGTAACAGATGAAGCAACTGAACATTATGACCATGGTATGTTTAGCGGAAATCAAATGTAAAAAATTATATTCAGGACGTTTTTTAATTAGTTATTTGGTCTTAATGTGTCGTATTTAAACCCTCACGATAAAAACTCAGTGCGAGAAGGGAGAGGCGACTTGTTGTTGTTTAAAACAAAATACGTCAGTCTTCTATCTTGTTTCTAAAAGCGTAGCGATCTTGTGTCTTTTACAATCTATTTTCAATAATTTCAGCAACCACTTCTGGATTTAACAAGGTAGAAATATCACCTAATTCATTAATTTCACCACCAGCAATTTTTCTTAAAATTCTACGCATAATTTTACCTGAGCGCGTTTTGGGTAAGCCGTTTACAAATTGAATTTTGTCCAACTTTGCTATAGGGCCAATGTGTTTTGAAATTAATACATTTATCTCTTGTCTTAAGACTTCATAATCGCCATCAAATTGTTTTAAAATGACGTAAGCATATAAACCACTTCCTTTAATGTCATGAGGATAACCTACAATAGCTGTTTCTACAACTACTTTGTGTTCATCAATGACATCTTCAATGGGTGCTGTTCCTAAATTATGACCAGACACAATCACAACATCATCAATTCTTCCTGTAATTCTATAGCGACCTGCCTCATCTTTTAAAGCACCATCTCCTGTAAAGTACATTCCTTTTACGGTAGAAAAATAAGTATCAATATAGCGTTGATGGTTTCCCCATATAGTTCGTGCCATAGATGGCCATGGAAACTTTATACATAACATACCTTCCTTTGAATCCTCATTCATTTGATTATCTACTTCAATTAAAGCTAATTGCACACCTGGTAATGGTTGCGTAGCAAACGTTGGTATAATCTTACTCGTATTTGGCAAAGGCGAAATCATAATACCACCAGTTTCGGTTTGCCACCATGTATCTACAATTGGGCATTTATTTTTTCCAATATTGTCATCATACCAATGCCAAGCTTCTTCATTAATAGGTTCTCCAACTGATCCAATGACTTTTAAAGACGACAAATCACAATTACTGATTAACTCCTCCCCTTCTTTCGCCAAGGCTCTTATGGCTGTTGGTGCAGTATAAAATTGATTGACTTTATGTTTTTCTACTACTTGCCAAAAACGGCTACAATCTGGATAAGACGGTACACCTTCAAACATTACTGTAGTTGCGCCATTTAACAAGGGGCCATACACAATATAAGAATGACCGGTAATCCAACCAATATCGGCCGTACACCAATAGACATCATTAGGTTGATACTGAAATACGTTTTTAAATGTATAAGCCGTATATACCATATAACCCGCTGTGGTATGCACCATTCCTTTGGGTTGGCCTGTTGAACCTGATGTATATAAAATAAACAAAGGGTCTTCTGCTTTCATCACTTCTGCCTCACACTCAACAGAAGCTTCTTCTAATAAATGAGTTAACCAAAAATCTCTATTTTCAGTCATTTTACATTCTGAATTAAGTCGATTAACCACTAATACGGTATCTACACCGCTACATTTTAAAAGAGCTTCATCTACAATTGGTTTTAAATCAATACGCTTTTCGCCTCTAAAAGAACCGTCTGATGTAATGACTAATTTGCAGTCACTGTCATTTATTCTACTCGCTAAAGCAGTAGAAGAAAACCCAGCAAAAACCACCGAATGAATGGCTCCAATTCTAGCACAAGCTAAAACAGAAATTGCTAATTCAGGAATCATTGGTAAATACAAACAGACACGGTCTCCTTTTTTTACACCTTTTGACTTTAACACATTAGCCATTTTATTGACTCTTTTATGTAATTTTGTATAAGATATATGTTGCGCAGCTTCAGCTGGGTTATTTGGTTCCCAAATAATAGCTGTTTTGTGTCCATTTAATTCTAAATGTCTGTCAATACAATTTTCAGTAATGTTTAATTCAGCATTATTAAACCATTTTACATTGGTGTCTTGCAATGTACCTTCTAAAACAGAATCCCATTTTTTACGCCAAACAAAATTTTCAGCAGCTAGTGTTCCCCAAAATTCCTCAGGATTTTCAATAGACTGTTTATAACTGTTTGTGTAATCTGAATCTGAATTTATAATGTAATTTGACATTGACTAGTTTAAAGAATGAATATCAAATATAACTACATTTAATTATAATGTAAGTTCAAATAAGGAAAAATAAATTGATTGTAAATACATCTAAACACTTCAGTCTTGTGTCTCTTAAAAATTAAGAACTACAAGACAACATTGAACAGCCAACTTTATGCCTTGCCCACTCTGGACGTTTAGCAAACCATTTCTCATTTTCAATTTGCTCGGCATAAGGATTTTTAAACAATTTGTAAAGTTCATCAATTAACTTATAGTCTCCTTTGTCAGCATCATTTATAGCCAATTGTGCCATATAATTTCTAAATACATATTTTGGATTGGCTAAATTCATAGCCTCTACCCTTTTTTGATTTGTTTGCACCTCTATACCAAGTCTATTAATATAAGTAGAAAACCAAGTTCTCAATGCAGTACGTATTTCGTCTCCTACTTCATTTGGTGTATAAAAAGCTTCATCAAGTGCTTTAGTTAGAATTACATCCTCATCAGCCGTTAATTTAGTTTCAGAATTTATATTTGCTAAATTTCTAAAGAAAATAGTCATATCTGTTTCCGTAAGCTGTAAATTATTTTCTAATGATGCTATTAATTCTTTATCCGATTCATCATCAATTAACAATCCTAATTTAGCCATCATCATAGTATGATACTGTGCATCAAATTCAAATTGATAGTTATTTAAAACTGACTGAAATGGTTCAGCATCTTTTACTAATGGATAAAGTGAATTTGCTAATTGTAGTAAATTCCAAAGTCCAATATTTGGTTGATTTCCAAAACGGTATCGTTTATTTTGAGCATCAGTTGTATTTGGCGTCCAATTAAAATCATAACCTTCAAGCCAACCATAAGGTCCATAATCAATAGTTTCACCTAAAATTGACATATTATCAGTATTCATTACACCATGTACAAACCCAACCCTTTGCCAATCGACAATCATACTAATTGTGTTTTGAGACACTTGTTTGAATAATTCGATTGCCTTTGTTTTTATATCTCCCGTTATACTCGGGTAAAAATGTTTTACCGTATAATTTACTAATTGTGTTAAACCTTCAAAATTTTCTCTTGCCGATAGTAATTGAAAACTACCAAAACGAATAAATGTTGGTGCAACTCGACAAACTACAGCTCCTTTTTCGTAGGCTGAGTTTCCATTATATAATACATCACGCATGACATCATCTCCAGTTAAAGACAAACTTAAAGCACGTGTTCCAGAAACACCTAAATAAAACATAGCTTCACTACATAAGTATTCTCTAACAGATGAACGCAAAACAGCTAAACCGTCTGCAGTTCTTGAATATGGTGTTTCTCCACTTCCTTTTAACTGAACTGACCAATGTTTATTATTATGATCAACTTCAAATAAATTGATAGCCCTTCCATCTCCTAATTGACCTGCCCAATTACCAAATTGATGTCCACCATAGCACATAGCAAATGGGGCCGTATTTTCATACACTTTATTCCCTGTAAATACTTCTAAAAATTGGTTTGATTTAGCTTCTTCTTTAGACAAACCAAGTGTTTCCAACATAGCGTCCGACACATGAATTAATTCTGGTTTATTAGTTTTCTTAGGGGTAACAAAAGAAAAACAAGCGTCTACTTGACGTCTGTGATTTTTTTGAATTGGATCTCCAGGTAATTCTTTTGTAAAAGTGTCGTTGATATTCAAATTCATAATGCGCTAATTTAACAACAAAGTTAACGATTTGTATTGACTATTAATTACATATTACTTTACTTAAAAAAACAATTGAAACTCCTGATAATTATCAGAACGAACGGGTTATAGATTTAAAATCAGATTCAATTAAAACCTCCAAGACAATGCTAAACTCGGCATAATTGGTAATTGATATTCTTTTTTATTTGTTACTCTGTTCACATAAAAAATATTTTTTCTACTGTAAGCATTTGTAACACCTGCAATAACTTCCCATTTCATGTTCTCATGTTTTTTTGACTTAATCGTCTTTTTAAGATTAATATCTAAACGGTGATAAGTTGATAATCTACCATTGTTTTGAGTATCATAAATAAACGTAATGTCATTACTATTTCCTGTAGAGTAATCTTGATCGATAGTTGTAAAGTCAGGCACTTCACCAACGCCATTAGTTTCTTTAAATGGTAATCCAGAACCTAAATTCCATCTTACAGTTCCTTCCCAAGATTCATCCTTACCAAATGTATAACTACCTACTAAATTCACATTATGACGTCTATCAAAAATTGGCGAGTACTCTTCAAACCCATTCCATCTTGTAACTTTACCTAAAGAATATACACTCCATAAATATAATTTTTTAGTGTTATACTTTAAAACCACATCAATACCCATAGCCTGACCATTTTCAACAATAAATTCTTTTTTCAAATTATCAGCAATTTGTGAATATTCTGATGTATTTGGATAAATTTTATTATCATTTATATTAGCCATTTGTGTAAACCATTTGTAGTAACCCTCTACATTCAATGAAACTCTTTTAGATAAATCAACCTCAACTCCTGCAATTGAGTGATATGCTTTTTGCAAACCATTATTGATTTCTACCTCTGTTCCATCTTGTTTAGTAAATGTTTCTGGTATACTTGAAGAAGCTGGTGCTTGTAAAAAACCATAAAATAAATTTACAACATCTTTATCTGAAGTTGTACTTGTATAATTTTGAGTAAAATATCCACCAGCAAATTTTACTCTAATTTTTTCATTTAAATTAACTTTAGCACTTAATCTAGGCTCTATTGTTAACTCTCCAACAGATGAATATCCTTGAAAACGAATACTTGGCTCAAGAACAACTCTTTTTGTTACTTTCCTATAAGACACATAAGCACCTGCTTCAGGAGCATTATTTTTATCTTCAAAAGTTCCAAATTCATACTCAGTTTTAAAATAATTAAATCCAAATCCAAAATCTAACTGGCTTCTTCCTTCTAAATAATAAGTAAAATCAAAAGCCATTTCTGCACCAGCAATTGAAGATATTCTATCTTCAGCACTTTCTTCTGTTAACTTAATGTCATAAGAAGAGTAGTTTACTCTACCTTTCAAATATAACTGAGAACCTTGAGGAACGAATGCGAAATTTGTTCCTACACCTATACTATTCCAGTTTAATGCTGAACTTCCTTGATACTGAACATCATCATTAAATGAAAAACCAAATATATTAAATGTACTACCAGTACCTCCATTAAATGATATTTTTCCATAAGCATCTGCAAAGTTAAAAGGCAAACCTTCTCCATCATTTATATAAGGGTATAATGCTTTAGAAGTTTGTTCTAATAATGATAATTTAGACGAAAACACAAACGATACATCTCCAGATTTAGAAAGAGGACCTTCTAATAATACTTTAGCTGAAAAAGGAGAACCGGCTACTAAACCTGAAAACTTTTTTGAATTTCCATTTCTATACTTTACATCCATCACTGAAGAAATACGTCCACCATATTTGGCATTGAATCCACCAGTATAAATATCAGCAGACTGAATTAAATCCGTTTCAAATACTGAGAAAAACCCAATAGAGTGAAAAGGATTATAAATTGTCATTCCATCTAATAAAATCTTATTTTGAATTGGTGTACCTCCACGAACATAAACTTGTCCACCTTGGTCACCTGTTGATACAACACCAGGTACAGTTTGAAAATAAGTTGCAATATCAGCATCTCCACCAGTTGTTGGTACTCTTAAAATATCTTTTGATGTAATTTTTAAAACAGACACTCTTGTTTCTACTTTTTTATCTTTATTCTCACCATCAACAATAACAGCATCTAAAACCTTTCCCGGTTTCATTTCAATATTTACAGATAAAATTTTACCTTTAGTAATCGTAATTTTTTTAGAGAACCCTTCAAATTCAACATTTTCAGCCGTGATTGTATAGGTACCATTTGGTACTTTAGGTATAGCATAAAAACCATTAAAATCAGTATTTGCACCAACGTTTGCACCCTTAATAAATACTTTAACAAAAGGAATTGCATTTCCATCCTTTGCACTTTTTACAAACCCTCTTACTGTACCTTGAGCCATTAAGCCTATTGAGAAAAAACTAACTATTGCTACTAAAAGTATTTTTTTAAACATATTCTAATTTTATGAAAGGCAAATATAAAATAATAAAAATTAATATTATGAAATTTTAACAGTTCATTACTAAAATGTAGTAAATAGGTAGTTAACTGTATTTCAAAGTCTAATTACATTAATTTCTACCTACAAACTTAAAGTATTGAGATTGAAATTTAATCTATTATCTAACTGCTAAAAAAAAAGTTTATTTTTTTAGTAATAAAACTTGTCAGTAAATAATAAGTGAGTACCTTTGTTGCGGGTAAGTCTTGTACGACCAGCTCCTGTTGAATCCCCCAGGATGGGAACATAGCAAGGGTAAATGGTTGAGCGGTGCGATATAAGTAGCTTACCCATTTTTTTTGCCCTAAACTTTTTTTGTTTAGCATAAATTCTTAAATTTGTTTACTATGGAAACTAAACATATTTCACCCCTAATTTTACACTTCTTTTTTTTTAGTATTCATTTCCTAAATAAAGTAATAAATTAGTTACCATCTCACAAAAAAACCGATAACAAAAACATTACAAATCAAGAATAGGATTGTATGTTTGATTTTAATTGTCAATAAAAACAGTATTGATTCTAACTTTTGAAACATTCAAAATTAAATCAATTAACAAAGCGAATTATTATACCATGAATTACGAAATAGAATATTACCAACCACACAATCAATACATTAAAATTAAAGCAACTTTTGATGTTTCTAATTTAAATTCTACAACAATCACTTTTCCAACATGGAGACCGGGAAGGTATCAGTTAGCTGATTTCTCTAAGAATGTAAACCATTGGAAAGTATTGGATGATGATAATAAACAATTAGTAAGTACAAAGACATCTAAAAATGAATGGTTAATTGACACATCAACTACAAAAGAAATTGTAATTACTTATCAATATTACGCCAATATTTTAAACGGTGGATCAACCTTTATGGATGATACTCAATTATATGTTAATCCTGTTAATTGTTTAGCTTACATAAAAGAACAACAATTAAATACGTGTGAATTAACCGTAATTATTCCTGATAATTTTGAAATTGCAAGTGGAATTCCCTTTGAAAACAATGTCTTAAAAACTAAAGATTACCATGAATTAGTAGATTGTCCTTTTATAGCATCTGCTACACTTCAACACGAAACATATAAAGAGAACAAAGTGCTTTTCCATATTTGGGTTCAAGGAGAAGCTAAAATGGACTGGAAAAAAGTAAAACAAGATTTTTTAAAATTTACTAGGTTACAGATTAAAAACTTTGGTGACTTTCCTGTAGATGACTACCATTTCTTATTCCAAATTCAACAAATAAGAGCATATCACGGTGTAGAACACCAAAACTCTACAGTTATTTCACTAGGCCCTTCTTATGAAATAATGAATAAATTATATGATGATTTATTAGGTGTAAGTTCTCATGAATTGTATCACACTTGGAACATTAAAGCCATTAGACCAGCCGAAATGATGCCTTACGATTACAGTAAAGAAAACTACTCAACTTTAGGGTTTGTAGCTGAAGGTGTAACTACTTATATGGGTGATTTATATTTAAGTGAATCAAATGTTAAAACTTGGGACTGGTATAAAACTGAGTTAGAAATATTATTTCAAAAGCACTTTAATAACTTTGGAAGATTCAATTATTCTGTTGCACAGTCTAGTTGGGACACTTGGTTGGACGGCTATGAACTAGGCGTTCCAAACCGTAAAGTATCTATCTATAATGAAGGCGCAATTTTAGCTTTTGCAACAGATATTATCATAAGACACAATACAAATAACCACAAATCATTACATGATGTAATGGCAAAAATGTATACTGAGTTTGGTAAAAAAGGTGTAGGTTATACAGATAAAGATTACATAGCTATTTGTAGTGAATTTGCAAAAGAAGATTTGACAGCGTTTTTTAATACTTATTTTTATGCACCAAATTCATTTGAACCAATAGTCGCTGACGTATTATTTAAGCTAGGGTTAGAAATCAACACACAAGATAATCCAAACGCATCACAACGTATTTTAGGTTTAATAACTGCAGTTGAAAATAACAAAGCAATTATAAAACAAGTAGCACCAAGTAGCCCTGGTGAACTAGGTAAATTAATTTTAGGTGATGAAATACTGTCTATTAATGGCTTTAGAGTTAATAATGACTTAGAAAAATGGGTAGAACACTTTCAAGACGATCAAATTGAATTAACAATAAGTAGAAGTGGTAGAATAGTTGAAATAATTTGCCCACACACAAACAGGCATTATTTCCCTATTTACAAAATAAACAAAGTAGACATCCCTTCACTTTTACAAAAACGTATTTTTAGAAAATGGAGTGGATACAAAATGGATTGATTAACATAACTTATGGCGTTATTAAAAATAGACGAAAGTACTTTAATTCAAAAAATTAAATTCTTTATTTTAGGAAAAAAGAAACCTAATTATTTAACTAGAATTTCCGTATTCATAGGTTTTGGTACTTGGTTATATTTCATGATTTGGCAAGGTTTAATATTCTTATCTATTCTATTAATGGATAGACTACAGAATCCTAAAATGATTAATGATACCTTTAATAGATTGGGTTATAAATATGCATTTATGCACAGGTGGGGCATGAGTACAACTAAAATATTGAGCGTACATTCAATTGGTGTATTTATACTCTTATCAATTAGCCTAATAGGTTTAGTATTTATATATAGACGAAAAAACAAAGGCTACCTACTCTATTTACTCGGTAACAGTTTTTATGCAGGGTTTACAATGATACTTTTAGGGATGAATTATTTCAATGAACAAATATCAATACTAGACAAGTTCGTTTTTATTGGTATTACAGCTTACTTTTTAATTGGTGCTTTTGTATTTAAAAAGTCTAAAGTTAAATAAATTACATACTTATTTCAAAACACAAAAAAAGCAGATTGAACTTAATCAATCTGCTTTTTATATTTTAAAGAACTAGTCTCTTATTTTTTATCTGTTTCAACAGTTTTCAATTCGTCAGCTTTATATTTACCTTCCGATAAACCTTGTTGAATTATTTTAAATGTTTCAATTGTATATCTAACATCTTCTAAAGTGTGAACTGCTGTAGGAATTAACCTTAGCATGATTACATCTCTAGGTACAACTGGATAAGCAACGATTGAACAGAAAATGTTATAATTTTCTCTTAAATCAAACGTTAAGTTTGTAGCTTCACCTAATGTACCTTTTAAAAATACAGGTGTTACAGCTGAATTAGTTTTACCAATATCAAAACCAGCTTCTCTTAATCCTTTTTGTAATGCCGTTGCTACTTTCCATAAGTTTTCTTTATGGATTGGCTGTGTTCTTAATAATTCTAATCTTTTTCTAGCACCAACTACTAATGGCATTGGTAAAGATTTAGCAAATACTTGCGAACGCATATTGTATCTTAAAAACTCAACGATATCTTCAGTTGATGAAATAAATGCACCAATTGAAGCCATTGATTTTGCAAATGTTCCAAAATAAACATCAATCCCATCTTGACAACCTTGTAATTCTCCAGTTCCCATACCTGTTTCACCCATAGTACCAAAACCATGCGCATCATCAACAAATAATCTAAACATATATTTACCTGACGTTCTGTAATCAATAATTTCTTTTAAAAGACCTTGATCACCAGCCATTCCGAAAACACCTTCAGTAATTACTAAGATACCACCACCAGTTTCACCAACTAATCTAGTTGCTCTGTTCATTTGCTTTTCAAAGCTTTCCATATCATTATGTTGGAAAACAAAACGTTTACCAGCGTGTAATCTTACACCATCAATAATACAAGCATGTGATTCAGAATCGTAAACGATTACATCTTTTCTATCTACTAAGGCATCAATTGCTGATAACATACCTTGGTAACCAAAGTTAACTAGGAATGTATCTTCTTTTTGCATAAATTCAGACAACTCATTCTCTAAAGCTTCATGCTCAGAAGTTTGACCTGTCATCATTCTAGATCCCATTGGATAAGCTAATCCCCATTTTTCTGAAGCTTCAGCATCTGCTTTTCTTACTTCAGGGTCATTAGCTAAACCTAAATAATTATTTACACTCCACACTAAACATTCTTTACCTCTAAACAACATTTTGTTTGAGATTTCACCTTCTAATTTAGGAAAAGTAAAATAACCATGTACACCTTTAGCGTGTTGACCTAAAGGTCCTCTATTATTTTTAATTTTCTCAAAAATATCTACTGACATAAATTATATTTTAATCCAAAATCTAAGTTTTGGTGTTTTTTAACATGACAAAATTATCAGTATTTTTGACTTTAAAGCCACGTTTTATGAAATATTATTCACAAATTTTAGTTTATTCAGATAGCATTTTTGCATTTTTTAACAAATCAACTGTTATCTTTGCACTGTAAATAATATTAGAAAATGAAACAAGTCTTATCTCTACTACTACTTTTAACTGTTATGTCATCATGTAATGAATATAACAAATTAGTTAAAAGTGAAGATTATGAATTAAAGAAAACAAAAGGAATTGAATATTATAATACTGGAGATTATATAAAATCAGTTACTTTATTAGAAAGTACTATCCCTTTTTATAAATTATCAATGGAAGGTGAAAAAGTATACTACTACTTTTGCATGGGTAATTATAAATTAAATGATTATTATTTGGCATCTTATTATTTCAGACGATTTATCAGTCAATATCCAAGTAGTAATTATACTGAAGAATGTCAATTTTTAAGTGCTATGTGTTCAGTACACAACTCTCCTGAATATGCTTTAGACCAAACTGAAACTTTTAACGCTTTAGATCAATTACAAGTTTTTGCTGATATGTATCCTGATAGTGAAAAAATGGATACTTGTAATTTAATCATGGATAACTTACATGCTAAGCTTGAATTAAAGGATTTTGAATCTTCAATGCTTTACTATCAAACAGAAAATTACAAAGCTGCAGTTTTTGCTTTAAACAGTATAATGGTAAAATATCCGACAAGTAAATACAAACATGAGATACTTAATTTTAGTGTTTTGAGTAATTATGAATTAGCAATTAACAGTATTCAGAGTAAAAAATTGGAAAGATTGAACAATACTCTAAAAAGTTATCGTAAATTTGTATCTGAATTTCCTAATTCTGATGAAATTAGTAAGTTGAATGATGTTAAGGACAAAACCGAAGCAGCAATAAAAGAATTTAAAAATTAAGAACAACTGAGTTAATCAGTTCATTTTTATTATAAAAGTATGAGCATAAATTACAAAAACACAAACGCAGAAAGAACAACAATCACTAGAGATGTTGAATTTTTAGATGTAAACACTGGAAATATCTATAAAGCGATTGACGGAATAGCAAAGCGTTCTGACCAAATTAGTAGTGAAATGAAAGATGAGTTAGTTAGAAAACTAGCTGAATTCGCTTCCACTACAGATAATCTTGATGAGATTTTTGAAAATAGAGAGCAAATTGAAATCTCTAAATTTTATGAGCAGTTACCAAAGCCTGCTATGATTGCAATTCAAGAATTTATTGAAGGAAAATTAGAGATCAAAGACGCTAAAACGTCTGAAGAAGAAGTAAAATAAATCAACTAATATGTTAACCGGAAAAAAAATACTTATTGGTGTTACCGGGAGTATTGCTGCCTATAAAACAGCATTATTAGTTAGAGAACTTATTAAATTAGAGGCTGAAGTCAAAGTAATAATGACTCCAGCCTCTTCTGAGTTTATATCCCCCCTTACCTTAGCTACGCTTTCTAAAAATCCGGTAGCCATTGATTTTGTAAAAAATAAAAATGGCGAATGGGAAAACCATGTAGACTTAGGCTTATGGGCTGATTTATTTATTATTGCTCCAGCTACTGCAAATACAATAGCTAAAATGGCGAATGGATTATGTGATAATTTATTACTAGCTTCTTATTTAAGTGCAAGATGCCCAGTTTGGGTTGCACCTGCTATGGACCTGGATATGTTTACACATCCCACTACCACAAAAAACTTATCGACTTTACAATCTTTCAATATAAATATTATTGAACCTACTAGCGGAGAATTAGCAAGTGGACTAGAAGGAAAAGGGCGACTAGAAGAACCGGAAATCATTAGTCAACATATCAATACTTTTTTTAATCCGATTGCTGCCAAATCAAAACTAACGTTAAAAGGTAAGACTGTAGTTATTACAGGAGGACCAACCTACGAATCAATTGATCCAGTTAGATTTATCGGTAATCATTCTAGTGGTAAAACTGGTGTAATTTTAGCTGACGAATGTGCCAGTAGAGGCGCAAATGTTATTTTAGTTTTAGGGCCTTCAAAAGAACTACCTAAACACACTAATGTTAATTTAATTAAAGTAAAATCTGCTCAACAAATGTGTGACGCAGTTCAATTACATTGGAAAAATAGTAACATAGGTATATTTAGTGCTGCTGTTGCAGACTATAGACCAAGCCATCCAGCAGATTCAAAAATAAAAAAGAAAGACGATAAGTTATCAATAGAACTAATTAAAAATCCAGACATTCTATATTGGGCAGGTCAACATAAAAGTGACAACCAATATTTAGTAGGGTTTGCATTAGAAACTGATAATGAAATTGAAAATGCAAAAGGAAAAGTAGTTAAAAAGAATTTAGATTTATTAATATTAAATTCTTTAAACGATAAAGGTGCCGGATTTGAACATGACACTAATAAAGTAACTTTTGTTAAACCAAACAATAATTTAACTAATTTTGAGTTAAAGTCTAAGTCAGAAATGGCAAAAGATATTATTAACCAAATAGAAAAAGATATAAATGCGTAATTTATTTATCATATTTATAATTTCAATTTTTACATCAAGTATAACTGCACAAGAGTTAAACTGTCAAGTTAGTGTAATAAATTCTCCAAAACTGCAAATATCTGCAAACGACTTAGAGATTATAAAAGACATGGAAACTAATATCTATGAATTTATAAATACAACACGTTGGACCAAAGATAATTTTGAAATTGAAGAACGTATTAACTGTAATGTTTTAATAACACTTACTGCTAAAACAGGAACTGATGGGTTTTCGGGAAAAATCCAAATACAATCTTCAAGACCTGTTCATAATTCGGCTTATAACACGACTCTATTTAACTTTGTAGATTCAGATTTTGACGTGACTTACTTAAGAGGTTCTGCTATTTTATTTTCAATTGAACAATATAGAGATAATTTAAGCTCCATTTTAGCTTACTATGCTTACATGATACTTGCTTACGATTATGATAGCTTTTCTTTAGAAGGTGGATCAAACTACTTTAAAAAAGCACAAACTATTGCTAATTTAGCTAAAGATTCTGGTAGTGGTTGGGATTCATCTGCAGGTAAACGTAAAAACAGATATTGGTTAGTGGATAATGCACAACAGTCTTTATTTAAACCTTTACGTAAAGCATACTACAATTACCACCGTTTAGGTTTTGACATGATGCAAAAAGACATGCCTAATGCTAGAAAAGAAGTATTAGCAAGTCTAAAATTAATTGACAAAGTACAACGTGCTAGACCTGGTTCAATTAATGTGCAGATTTTTTTATCAAGCAAAACAGATGAATTAGTTAGTCTTTTTTCTCAAGCAGAAATGAAAGAAAAAAATGCAGCTGTCAATCTTTTAAAAAGAATGGACCCAGCAAGCTCGTCTAGATATCAAGAGATACTGAAGTAGATACTATTTCATTGTAGTTCCCAAATCATTCTCTTTTATATGATTTACACCATTCTCATTCAGTTAACATTTTTTAATAAGAACTAATGTAACTTAATGTCATATATTAATTATTTTAGTAGTCCTACAAAAAATTGGTATAATACTTGAAAGAACTGAAGAAATTAAACTAATTTATATAAATTAGCAACTCACAAAACATGACAATGGCAAAACACATAAATAAATTAATGACGCTTGGATTGATTATAACTTCAACTCTAGGATTTTCACAAATATTAGAAGATAGTGTAAGAATTCAAACGACTCAAAAAATGAGTGAAGTTTACAATTTTGTGAATCAAAACTATGTGGAAGAATTTGATGGTGCAAAAATAGCAGATGCCGCAATTGTTGCTATGTTAAAAGAATTAGACCCACATACCTATTTAATTCCTAAAGCAGATGTACAGTCATCAAATTCACAAATTAACGGGTCATTTGTTGGTGTAGGTATTCGTTTTCAAATTATGGATGATACTTTAACTGTAATTAATACGATTGAAGGTGGACCTTGTGAAAAAGTAGGTATTAAAGCAGGAGACAAAATCATTACTGTTGATGGAAAGTCTATTGCTAGCATAAAACTTAAAACAAGTGATGTTCGTGAAAACTTAATGGGCGAAAAAGGAACCTTAGTTATATTAGGAATCTACAGAAAAGGAGAAAAAGAAATATTATCTTATGATATTATCAGAGATAAAATTCCATTATTCAGTGTGCCGTCTTACTATATGGCCACAGCAGAAACTGGTTACATTAAGGTAACTAACTTTGCAAGAACAACACCTGGAGAGTTAATGAATGCACTAGCCCTTTTAAAATCACAAGGTATGAAAAACCTAATTTTAGATTTACAAAGTAATGGTGGCGGACTATTATCAGTAGCCAAATTTATGGCCGATCAGTTTTTAAGTGATGATAAAATGATTGTTTATTCAGAAGGTAGAAAATACCCTAGAGAGAATCACATAGCGAATAACAAAGATTGGCGTGGTAGATATTATGGTGGTGAAGAAAAAGGCGCTTACGAAAAAGGGAAATTAGTTGTCCTTGTAAACGAAAGTTCTGCTTCTGCATCAGAAATTGTTTCTGGCGCTTTACAAGACTGGGACAGAGCATTAGTTGTTGGTAGACGAACATTTGGGAAAGGTTTAGTTCAAAGGCCTTATGAATTAAGTGACGGGTCAATGCTAAGAGTTACCGTAGCGCGCTATTATACACCTTCTGGTAGATTTATTCAAAAGCCTTATGATGGCGGTGTTGAAAAATATTATGAAGACAAATCAAACTCTTTCGAAAATGGTGAATACATGCACAGAGACAGTATTAAATTACCAGATTCTTTAAAAACAAAAACGCTTCTATTGGGTAGAACAGTATATGGAGGCGGTGGAATAATGCCTGATGTATTTGTTCCTTTAGACACTATGGAGTTAAGTGAAATGTATCGAAAAATTAGCCGAAAAGGTATCATAAATACATTTACCTTTAACTACGTTGATTATAAAAGGGATGACTTATTAGCTCAGTATACTGAATTTAACACCTATTTAAATGCTGAAATTACTGATAAAACATTAATGGATTTATTCTGGATACATTGTGAAGAAGAAGGTGTAGAATTTAACAAAGCAGACTATAAAGTGTCTGAAAACATTATTAAAACATTAATAAAAGCGAGAATGGCATCAAATATTTGGGACTTTTCAAAATTCTACCCAATCTATAACGCTAATGAAAATGAAATATTTATGAAAGGTTTAGAATTAATTGAGGGTAAATATATCAATAAACTAAAATTAGATTATTAATTTTGTACAACACAATACTAACAACTAAATACATTAACATACAAATTAAAAAAATAAAACAATGAAAAAGATACTATTACTAGCATTACCTACACTTTTATTATTTTCTTGTAATGAAACAGGAAACACTCAGATATCAAGTAGAATTGCTACAGAAACTCCGACAATAGTTAAAGGTGAAAACAATACTAACTTAGCGGCTAAGAAACAAATTGAAACACCAGCAGGTAAATTATCATCAATGGAATTTGAAGAGATGGAATTTAATTATGGAAATATTTTTTACCCTTCAGATAATTTGCACACATTTAGATTCAAAAACACTGGAGATGAACCAATTATTATTGTTAGTGCAAAAGCATCTTGTGGATGTACAATTCCAAAGAAACCAGAAGAACCTGTTATGCCAGGTGAATATGGAGAATTAGATGTTATTTTTAAACCTAAAGAAGGTCAACAAGGAACACCTGTTACTAAACGTATTACAGTTATTGCAAATACAGATCCTAAGGAAACATATTTAAACATTAAAGCTAATGTATTAAAAGGAATGTAATTAATGCTTTCTAAAATTTAAAAGCCCGTTTATAACGGGCTTTTTTTGTACCAAACATAACTATTTGTTAACTATATTTGTACTATGAATTTAAAATCTAACTTAGGAATACTCCGTCTTTTAGCCTTATTTGAAGGTATTACCTTTTTGTTACTACTAATTAATATGGGACTTAAACAATATGAAATGAATTTCCCTAATCATATTTTAGGAATGCTTCATGGTGGTTTATTTATTGCCTATTCTTTATGGTTATTTGTAGTCGCTAGAAATAAAAAATGGAGTATTGTTACTATAGCATTATCCTTTTTTGCTTCATTTATTCCCTTTGGAACTTTTGCTGTAGATCATTTCATTTTTAAAAAAGCTCAGAGTAAGTCATAGCTTATGAAACTTCTGTATAAATTAATTTTTGTCTTAACACTTTTAGTTACTAATTACTCAGTAGCTCAAGGATTAAATGATATAGAAAAAGATTCTATTGTGAAAATTAAAAATACAGATTTAAGCTTAATCTATTACAAAAAGACAACTGCTGTTTGGCACAACTTTGCTAATTTTTATGTAGTTGAACCTACAAAAAATTGGTTTATATTTTTAAACTCAGCCGAACTATTGGTTGAAGTCGATTATAAGCACAAAACTTTTTATGCTGTTGTAGAGGACGAGTTAACTGGTGGATATAAGCGATTTTTAATTGGGGAAAAACAATTTATTGCCAAACTACTTGACTCAAGAAAAGGTTGTTATTTCATGCAAAAAGCAATAAAATTAGATACCCAATATTTTGATTTATCGTTTAACAAAATTGAACAGGTCAGAATAGGCCAACCTTATGGAGAAATAGGTCTTAAAACATCAAAACGCAACATCATTATTACGGATTACAAACTAAACTACGACAATTCAGAAGTAATTCAATCCATCCAATACCCCGGAGAAGATTCCGTAAACTCAAATTATCAAACTTGTTATGTTAAAGGTGATTTTGACTATTCAATTTCAAAAACAGGTATTTATAACCTAAAAAAAAGAGAATGGATATTACCACAAAAATTTAATACCATTAGCTATTCTAAATCTGAACTAATTACAAATCCTAAACCAACTAACTTAAACCAATTAAATTCTCAAGTTTGGAGAAAAAAACAAGGGAAATGGGAAATGATGAGTCCTAGTTACTCAAGTATAGAAAAAATCGGAAACATTTATATTTGTACAACACAGCAAGATAAATATAGTCAAAGTTCATATATTATTCTAGATAAAAAATTAAAACCGATACGTGTTAATGATTTTTATAATTTTGATTTAGTTGAATCAACAAATAAAAGTATTAAAATCACACCGATTTTATCCAAACCAACCTCAATTTTTGAATTAGATTTTAAAGGCAATATTATAAATATTGATAAATAAGTAATGGAAAACGAGTTAGACAACTTTTACCTTAATCAATCAGAACCAAATCAGTCTTGTTTACTAGCGTTACGTGATATCATTTTAGGGTTTGATACTAACATAACTTCAGCTTGGAAATACAAACTCCCGTTCTTTCTCTATAAAGGAAAAATGTTCTGCTATTTATGGCAAGACAAAAAAACTAGAATCCCTTATATTGGTATAGTAAATGGATCAATAATTGACCATCCAAAATTAGAGACAGGTAATCGTAAACAAATAAAAATTTTATCAATTAACCCTACTAAAGATATTGAACTTGATCTAGTTTTAGAAATCTTAAATTTATCTGCTACAGTAACCGAACAAGGAATTATTAAGAAAAAGTAAACCTTAATCTCTTAAGCATCTAACGCTTTATTTCTTTTCCAAATTAAATCTGGTAGTTCTACTTGTTTTTCAATAATATCAGCTGTTTCTAAATGGTAAATTACAGAACGCATCATTTTATCACTTACCCAACCATGAATAGCCCATTCAGTTGAATTATACCAACGCTCCACATCTTTTTCTTGTAAACCGTATCTTTCACTCACCTGTTTAATAGCTGTACTACTGTGCATAAACATATCACAACTGTCGTGAATTACACGTAACATTCTAATAATTGCATTTGGATATTTATTCAACACATCTTCTCTTCCAGCAACTACAAAACAAGGCCAAGGCGTATTATACTCTCCTATTCTTTTAAAAGTACCATTATCTACCAATGGTTTAGTTGTATATTTCTCCCAATAAAATACATCAGTATCATGCGCTTTAATTGAAGGTATAGCACCATCTAAATTTTTTATAATTGTAAATTGATCTTTATTTAATTTATGCCCTTTACTATCAGCATCAACAATAGCCATTAAGTGAGAACCAGAACCAAATCTACTAATTGCATATTGTTTGTCAAAAATATTTTGATAACGGTCTAACTCATTATCAACAGCAGTATGAATCCCCCATGTTAAAGGTGTAGTAACGTACTCACTTAATATTTTAACAGGAGAACCTTTAACAATATCAGCTATCATTCCTTCAGTCAATAAAATACAAATATCAACGTCACCATCACGCAAAGCCTTAGTCATCTGACCAGTTCCTCCAGGATAATTTTTCCATTCAATTTCAAGACCTCTACTCGCAAACATTCCGTTTTCGATAGCTAAGTGAATTGGTAAATTAAAATGCTCTGGAACGCCTCCAATTCTTAATTTTATTTTTTCCATAAAGCAAATTTACTAATAATACTTCATCATTGCGGTGTCATTCATAAGCATCTCTAAAAAAAGGCATAACTTTTGAATTGTATCCATTAAAAAAATCTTATTTTTAGACCAAACAAACCAATTATGAAACCAATTCTGCTAAGTTTAGTATCACTTTTGTTTATCACAACTTCTTTTTCGCAAGACAAAGTACTTAAAACACTAACCAAAACTGACACCAAAAAAACACCCTCATGTCGTGACCAACGCTTTTCAAGAGTACCTGATTGCGCCAACACTGTATATTATGAAGAAGGTGCAGATGCAGTATTCCATAAAAAATCTGGTAAACCATACACTGGACAATGTAAAACGTGTTGGAATAATGAGAATATTGAAATGAATATCACTTTTGTAAATGGCAAAACGGATGGGAAAGATACTGTTTACTACGAAAATGGCCTAATCAATTTAGTACGTTCACATTTTCAAGGGAAAGAAGATGGAGAATGGATGCTATATACTGAAGAAGGAAAACTAAAATGGACTAAAAACTACAATGGTGGTCAAGAACATGGCTTTCACACTCATTACTTTCCAAATGGTACCGTTTATAAAATTGAAGAATGGACTTATGGAAAGTTAACAGGAAATAAAAAAGTTTTTTACATGGGTAAAAACCAAGAAGAAGGTAGATTACAAAAAGAGGTTAGCTATAAAGATGGTAAATTTCATGGCATGTACATCACCTATTTTAAAAATAGCTTAATCGAATCAGAACAAGCCTATGACAAAGGAAAAAAAGACGGATTATCAAAATACTATTATGATAACGGCGAATTGTTTTATACTGAAAGCTATGATAAAGGAAAAAAGAATGGTCAAATAAAACGTTTATATCCAAATGGAAAAACTTGGATTATTGAAAAGTATAAAGATGATATCAAAACAGGAACTTGGCAAGAATATTCTTCTGATGGGATGATAAAATATGAAGGGGAATACAAAAATGGAATTCTAAAAAAAGAGCATTACTACAATGAAGATGGTGATGAAACGGCTTCACCAGGAGAATAATTAGGAGTTTACTCCGAAACGGTTTGGAGTCGGGCTATTCGCACTCACTTTTTTCAATTTATGCATTCAAACACATAAAATAAAAAGAGTTCAAACAATCGCTACTATCCCTTAGCCAAACAAATATTATGATTTTTCACATCTAAGTAATTTCACACCTAAACTACCCCAACCAATAACCATTAACAATCCACCAATAGGAACAATATGTACAACGTTTTTTAAAACTGAATAACTTTCGTGAAATGAGTAAATAAATAAATTGACAGAAAATAAAATTGAACCCAAAACAATTAATCTATAATTCCATTTTAGATTAAACTCAAATTTATCATTATTTAACCCTAAAATCATTAACCCTAAACCTGAATACATTAAGTATTTAACACCTTTATTGAAAATAACAATCAACTCATCTGATACATAGTTTTTTATGCCATGCGCACCAAAAGCACCAAAAAGTATGGCTATAAAAATATAAAAAACGGCAAGTGTTGTTATTTGTTTGTTCATGTAACAAATATAGCAATCAATTTAAAATTTAATCTAAAAAAACAGACCTCAAAATTAAATTTAAATTCTTTTTGTCTTTAAAGCATTTCTCATCATCACTTTTACTACAACCTTATGAAAGGGTTTAATAATAAAAAAATAAACCTTTCCAAAACCAGAATTATAATGAACTAAGGTTGATAAAATTAAGTAATCATCATTTTTTAAAACCGAAACTCTAAAATCAAGATGTTTATCATCTTCTCCAGCAATGATTTCATTTGGTTGAATATCAAATATTTTAAACACACCATGTTTGTCACCAACAGTTAATGATTTTATTTCTTTTTGCTTTGAACCATCCCCCGTATCTAAACCAAAAACGCCAACAATTTTATTTCTTAATCCCATTAATACATTAACCCATTTAGGCACATGATTAAAAATGGCCATATACAAACTATCAACTTTCTGTGTATTATCGCTTAGCTTAACCTTAAAAGCGTCTACATAATCTATTTCACCAATAAATTGCATTGAAATACTTTCTTTTGGTAACTTAACGTTTGTGATTTTTGACATTTTTAAATTAACTATTTAAGAGTTGTTTGGCATTTTCAATTGCTGAATCTGTTACTTTTTCACCACTCATCATTTTAGCCAACTCCACTACTCTCTCATCATCTGATAACCTAACCACTTTAGTTCTAGTTTTATCATCACTATCTGACTTAAACACATGATAATGAACTTTCCCTTTCCCAGCAATTTGAGGTAAATGTGTAATACTAATTAGTTGTGATTTTTTTCCAAGTTTTTCAAAAACAGTAGCCATTTTTGCGGCAACCTCTCCTGAAACACCTGTATCAATTTCATCAAAAATTAAAGTCGGTAAAGATTTTGTTTTTGCTAAGATGACTAAAATAGCTAACATCAATCTTGACAATTCTCCTCCAGATGCAGATTTTTTTATTTGTAAAAAACTACCTCCTAAATTTGTTTTAAAAAGGAAGTCAATTGTGTTTAATCCATTAGAATTTAAATCCTCAATTAATACTAAATCTATTTTTATTTCAGCATTAGGCATTGCTAATTGATTTAGAATAGTAGCAATAGACTCTTGTAAGGGAATAATATGTGCTTTCCTTTTATTATGAATATCAGTTGCCTGTTTTACAAGATCTTTATAATTATTTGAAATCGTTTTTCCTAACGCTGTAATCTCTTCTTCAACCGAACCAAAACCAGTTATTTGAATTGCTAGTTTGTCTCTCAACTCAATCAATTCTTTAATTGAATTTACATTATGTTTATATGACAACCCATTAATAGATTCAATTTTTTCTTTAACTAAAATTGATTTTTCTTCATCTAAATCATCTAAGTCATTCTTTGACTCAATATCAGCTTCAATATCTTGTAATTCAATTTTGGTTGAATTTAATCTCAAAATTAAGTCATTATAAAACACATCAATTTGTTGTAAAGGCTCTAAAGTTGTTAATAAAGAATTTACACTTTCTACTGGAGAGTTTTCTGAATTTTTAAAAATTGAAATTGCGCTATCTAACGCTTCTTTTATTGAAGACCAATTTTGAATTTTATTATATTCACTTTCTAATTCTGAAATATTTACAGTATCTAAATTAGCCTCAACTAATTCGGTCAATAAAAACTCAATATAATCTTTTTCTTTTCTATTCTCAGCATCTGATAATTCTAAATTAATTAATTTTTGCTTATCTGATTTATAGATTGTATATAATTTTACATAATCCATTACATCCTTTTCTGTATTAGAAAAAGAATCTAACAACTCCATTTGAAATTGTTTACTAAATAAATCTAATGTTTGATGTTGTGTATGAATTTTCATCAACTTTTCACCAAACGCTTTTAAAACATTTAAAGTAACAGGTGTATCATTTATAAATAATCTCGATTTCCCACTAGTCGTAAATTCTCTACGAATTATTGTTTGTGGTTCGTAATCAATATCAAGTTCATTAAAAAATGATTTAGAGATAATGTTTTTGACATTAAACTCAGCTTCTAGTACACATTTTTTATCATTTTGTTTAATTGCAGATGAATCAGCTCTTTCACCTAACAATAAATTAAGTGCTTTCAAAAGAATTGATTTACCCGCTCCTGTCTCACCTGTTATTACAGAGTAACCTGAAGAAAAATCTAAATTTAAATTTTCAATTAAAGCATAATTTGATATATCTAATCTGCACAGCATAATATGAATGGTTTTATTAAAACGAAATTACTATTTATAATTAAATACTTTGATAAAACCATCTAATTATTACCAATAAAAAAAGACGGACTAAAAAAGTCCGTCTTCATATTATTTTATATCTTTTTACTATCGAGCAATAGTAACAGAACCTCTAAATTCATATTTTTTATCATTATATGAATCTTTTGCTGTTACAACCCAAACATAAGTTCCATCTTCTACTTTCCCCATTGAACTATATGTACCATCCCATTCTCCTGTTGAATCATAAGACTCCCATACAATTTCACCCCAACGGTTAAACATTATGATGTGAAAATCATTTATATCAATACCATTAATAAATACTCTCCATGTTTCATTAAACTCATCACCATCTGGTGTGAAAATATTTGGTGCATAAATAGTCACATCATTAATCACTTCTATTTGTCCAACAATTGAATCCATACATAAGTGCTGATTCCAAACTTTTAAAGTAGTTGGGTAAATTGCAGGTACACCTTGTGGAAAGCTAACATCTACATTCTCTGTAGAAGCACTTGTTGGTGTTCCTCCATCAATTGACCAGTTCCATTGAATAACATCATCAGAAGATAAATTAGTTAAAACAACCTCTGGTTCATAAATAGTTGGTGGAATTGGAGCATATGTGAAATTTGCTTCTGGATAATCATATGTTTCAATGTATTGAACATAAGTTGTATCATACATACACCCATAAATTGAAGTTATTGTCATAGTTACGTCAAAAACCCCAACTTCATCATACGTTGCATTAATTGATGACGCACCAAGTGCATCTGCCGCATTGTTAGGTGAAAATTGCCAATTTGTATTTTGAATTTCAACTGAGTTTATTGATGCATTTGTAAAAGCAACAGTTATTGGATAACATCCATCAACTTTATCAGTAATCATAGCTGGAAAAATAGGTGTTGGCATTGTAACTGAAGTGACTTCAAAATCAGTAGGACAAACACCTTCTGTTATAGTAACAGTTACTGTAATATCCTCAGTAGGATTAATTGTAATTGAATTACCGTCACCTAATACATTTCCAAGTCCATCAACCCATGTTAAAATCGCGCTTCCCATTCCTCCTTGATTTTGAACAGTAAAGGTTACAGCATCTCCTGGACATGAAGTTAAATCAGGAGTAAGGTCATAAACATCTAAAGGATTTGGTTCTGTAATAGTTACATTTTCAGTAGTAGAACAAGCTGTTGTTGTTGCTGGATCTGATGAATAAGCAGTAACTGTATATACTCCAGCAGCTAAGCCAGTAAACGTATTTGACACCTGTATAGTAAGCCCTCCATCTAAACTATAAAAATTTAAAAAGTTTCCATTCACTTCAATTTCCCCATCAGTACCTGTGTTACATATATTGTTTACTACTGGCGTTCCTGTTATCAGTGGTTGGTTAATTTCATTAACTGTAAAACTTACTGTGTCTGTACATCCATTGTCATCAGTTAAAATTAAATCATACGTGTTTGGTGCTAAATCAGAAATCGGTAAGATTTGTGATATAGCTGTTACTCCACCAACAACATAAGTATAAGGAATAGTTCCACCACTTGCTGTTGTAGAGTTAACGACAGCATTATCTAATCCACAATCACTATCAGTGTTTGATATTGTATTAATAAACGGAAAGTTATCGTCTAAAATATTTTGAGTAAATGTAGCTTGACACCCTAAAGAATCTTCAACTAAAATTGTATAAACTACAGCTGGTATGCCACCTAATAAATTATCAAATACGGCTAACGGTTGAGTTGTTATTCCATTATCAGAACTATAAGTGATTGGACCTAGATTCCCAACAGCTGTTATTGTAATCGATCCATTTGACGCTTGACAATCACTATCATCAAAAATATGAGTTTCTGTTAATTCAATAATATTTACAGTTACAAATGAAGAGATTGGACATCCAGTCCCTAATACTTCATATTCAAATACAGAACCACTAACAATTGTATCTGGTAAAATTAATCCAGAAATAATATCTCCAGCAGCATTCATCCATATTCCTCCAACATCAGGTGTTCCACCTAAATAACTGAATAAATCAACTTGTGTATTTTCTTTACAAATATTCATTACAGAATCTAATCCAGGATCACCTGAACTTGACATTGTAATATTAAAATCTGTAGCCACCCAACAATTATTAACATCAAAGGCAGTTAAAGTATATAGTCCAGCTGCAACACCACATATTTCAGTCATTGGATCAGTTGGGTCAGTAATACCATCAACTCCACCAACAATATCACTTGTCCATGATACAGTTGAAGCAGTTCCAATATTCGGAATATCATCATTTAACACTAAAGTCCAACTGAGTAACGTACCTGTATCACCTCCAGAATCATCCGTTACTTGTAATGACCAAGTACCATTAGCTGTACAACCTAACATTGCTCCACTTAACACACCTCCTTCAGGAACATAATCCCCAGGAAACGGCGCAACTCCTAAATTAATTTGAGCTGTTGCATCAATTGTAAAACAAGTATTATCATAATCATCACCAGACCCTCCATTATCAGAGGTTAGTAAAAACTGTGTATTATCTGGACATATTAAAAATATATCTAAATCTGCCACAAAATTATGATCAATATCTATACAAACAGACTGAATTGAACCTACAGTTAAATTAGTCATGTTTAACCCAAATACATTAATAAAACTAGTTACTGTACTATTATTATTTATAGCGTATTGTGCAGATGCTGTATTAGAAATTGGTGAAACAGAACTATAAACTTCATCAGCAATAGCATTAACATTAAAACAATCACCAGGACATAACGCAGTATCAGGCGTCACAATTGTAGTTGTAATTCCTCCAATATTTTGTAATACATTTACAGTTACCTGATCTGTTAAATTACATGTTGATCCTTCTACTACTTCATAAACAGTTGTTACAGTTGGTGATGCTATAGGTAATGAACAAGGATTACAAGTAAAGTTTGTCCCTACTAGCAGTGGATCTCCAGAAATAACTGACCAAACAACAGGTGCTGTTCCAAAAGCTTCCAAATTTGCAACCATGTCTCCACAAATATCAATATCAGGAGAAGCGTTTAATGGTGGTGGAATATCTAAGTTTATAATAAAAGAAGCATTAGAAATTGTAGGACAAGCACTATCAGTAGCGTTTATTGAAATTAGATTCGCTGTATAACCATCCGTATAAGTCCAACATAACGTTCCTGTTGCAGGATTAGTTCCAGTTTGTGTAAATGTAGCACCTGGCAAAACATTTAAAGCATTAGAACCTAAAAACAATTCGTCTCCTAAATCTGGATCAGTAAAAACTATATCTATACAAAATTGATCTCCCGCACACATGGCAATCGTATTACCCCCTGTAATTGCAGCATTTGTACCAGAATTATCAAAATTAGTTCCATTAGCAGGAGGTAAAACCCCTTGATTAATACAGTTTTCTACAACAAACTGTATATCATGAAGCATTGTTCCAACAATACTTCCTGAAACATCTAATTCAGTAATCAGTACCGTAACAACAAAATTCCCTTGCATTGTAGGTGTAAAAGTTACCAACCCTGTATTAGGATCAATTGCAATTCCAGAAATTGGTTGAGTAGCTGAAAACCCAGGTTGATATGTAATATTTGCACCTCCAGTTCCTTGTGCATTCACTAATGAAAATAGTAAATTATCTCCATCAATTTCAACAACACCAAAATCATGAGAAACTGGTTGATTTGCACAAACATAAGGAATAGGGTAACTAGTTACTATGACTGGAGAATTATTACATCCATCTGTAGCAGAATAAATCGAAGTAGTTATATGAAAACAATTGGTCCCAACTAAATTTGTTGCTGTATTTCTATCACATATATTATAATCTAAATCCCAAGAGTCACACGCCCCTGCAAAAGTTACTAACCCGGTATAAAAATATTGTTCATAACCAGGAAAACTCCCTCCATTACATTCACTTAATCCAATAGAACTAGGACATAACTGCGATAT
>Ga0308002_1000126_pt1 | contig 30454 bp, 27 predicted proteins | sample Neamet34_FD_203148 | JGI IMG/M metagenome (GOLD analysis project Ga0308002, IMG submission 203148) | Marine microbial communities from water near the shore, Antarctic Ocean - #34 | ecosystem: Environmental > Aquatic > Marine > Unclassified | place: Southern Ocean | collected 2014-06-06
ACTTCGATGAAGCTAAAACTAGAATACAATTAGGTCTGAAACAATTATCTGCTCACCCATGGGATGCTCTAGATCAAGAGTTGAAAATTGGTGACCGTGTTAAAGGAAAGGTTGTTGTAATAGCTGATTACGGTGCGTTTATCGAAATTTTACCTGGTGTAGAAGGATTGATTCACGTTTCTGAAATGTCTTGGTCAACTCACCTAAGGTCTGCACAAGACTTTATGAAAGTTGGTGCTGAGGTAGAAGCTGAAATCTTAACTTTAGATCGTGATGACCGTAAAATGTCTCTAGGTCTTAAGCAATTAACTACAGACCCTTGGGCTGATATTACTGAAAAATACCCTGCTAAATCTAAGCATACTGGTATCGTTCGTAACTTCACTAACTTTGGTGTGTTTGTAGAATTAGAAGAAGGTGTGGATGGTTTAGTTCACATTTCTGACCTTTCTTGGACTAAGAAAGTGAAGCATCCATCTGAATTTACTTCAATTGGTGCTAATCTTGATATTGTAGTTCTTGATTTAGATACTGAAAACAGAAGATTATCATTAGGTCACAAGCAGGTTGAAGAAAACCCTTGGGATACTTATGAAACAATCTTTGCTGAAGGTTCTGAACACGAAGGTGAGGTAACAGAAATATTAGATAAAGGTGCTACCGTATTGTTTAAAACTGAAGGTGTTGAAGGGTTTGTTCCTGGAAGACATTCAGAAAAAGAAGACGGAACGAAAATAGCAAAAGGTGAAATGGTTAAATTCAAAGTTATTGAATTTAACAAAGGATCTAGAAAAATCGTTTTATCGCATACTATCTTCTTCAAAGAAGCTTTAGCTTCTGAGAAAAAGTCTACTTCTAAAAATGTTAAAAACATCCAATCTAAGGTTGAAAAATCTACTTTAGGTGATATTGATGCTTTAGCAGCTTTAAAAATGAAACTAGAAAAAGGAGAATAATTTTTTACTTTTTTTAATAGCTAAAGCCTCCGAATTTATTCGGAGGCTTTTTTTTGACCATTTGTGTAGAAGAATTAAGAATAACAATACTATATTTGTTGCTATGGGCGAAAAAATACTATTCAATCATAAAGAGCTAGACTTAAGCGTAAATCGCTTATGTTGGCAGCTGATTGAGAATCATTGCGACTTTGAGAATACCGTATTAATAGGAATGCAACCTAGAGGCTATGTTCTTGCTGAAAAAATTCATGCACGTCTATTGGAGCTATCAAGTGTAAATACTATTTCTTTAGGTTCATTAGACATCACTTTTTTTAGAGATGACTTTAGAAGAAGAGACGAACCTTTAACAGCAAATCAAACTAATATTGACTTCTTAGTAGAAGGAAAAAAGGTGGTGTTTATTGATGACGTGCTTTATACTGGAAGAAGTATTCGTGCTGGAATGGATGCCATAAATTCTTTTGGAAGACCTCAGCAAATTGAACTTCTTGTATTAATAGATCGAAGATTTAGTAGAGAGTTACCTATTGAGCCTAATTATGTTGGCAAAACAGTTGATGCAATAGATACAGAGAAAGTACTTGTTGAATGGTCTGATGACGGAAATAAAAACGGTTTAGTTAGATTGATAAGAGAATAAATATGGGAAGTTTAAGTGTAAACCATTTAGTTGGAATTAAGGAGTTGTCTAAAGAAGATATTGAACTCATTTTTCAAACTGCCGATAATTTTAAGTCTGTTATAAACCGACCGATAAAAAAGGTTCCATCTTTAAGAGATTTAACTATTGCGAATTTGTTTTTTGAGAATTCTACCAGAACTCGTTTGTCATTTGAATTAGCAGAAAAACGATTGTCTGCTGATGTAATCAATTTTTCTGCAGCATCCTCTTCTGTAAAAAAAGGCGAAACGCTAATTGATACGGTGAATAATATTTTAGCAATGAAGGTAGATATGGTGGTAATGCGTCACCCAAATCCTGGAGCGGCTAAGTTTTTATCTGAAAATGTAGATTCTAGAATCGTTAATGCTGGTGATGGAGCACACGAACATCCCACTCAGGCTTTATTAGATTCTTATTCAATAAGAGAGAATTTAGGTTCTGTAAAAGGGAAAAAAGTTGTTATAGTTGGAGATATTATCCATTCTAGAGTTGCACTCTCAAATATATTCTGCTTGCAAAAACAAGGAGCTGAAGTAATGGTTTGTGGACCTGCTACTTTAATTCCAAAATACATTAAAGAATTAGGGGTAAAGGTTGAACACGACTTGAGGAAAGCCTTAGAATGGTGTGATGTCGCAAATATGTTACGTATTCAGTTAGAGAGAATGGATGTGAAATATTTCCCTTCTCTTAGAGAATATACCATGCTATATGGTTTAGATAAACCTTTATTAGACTCCCTCAACAAGAAAATAATTGTGATGCATCCAGGACCAATCAATAGGGGTGTAGAAATAACTTCTGCTGTAGCAGATAGCGAGCAAGCAATCATCTTAGATCAAGTAGAAAATGGCGTTGCCGTACGTATGGCAGTGATATACCTCTTGGCTCAAAAGATAAAAAGAGAAGAATAATGTCTTGGATTTTAAAGGAAGAAGAAAAATATACCTTGTTTTTGCCAAATTTTAATTCTGAAATTGAGCTAACAAATGCTATTTCGAATTTAGAAAACAAAGGCAATAAAATTATAGATTGCAGTTCTATTGTTTTGAATTACAGCACAATAAGTTTGTTAACTAAAGTGTACAATAGTCATTCAGAAGAACAAATCTCATTTCTTGTTATTATTTCTGATAAAGAAGATATGGATAGTTTAGAGGATTATTTTGTGGTAGTTCCTACACTATCTGAAGCAATTGAGTATATTTACATGGAAGAATTAGAAAGAAACGTTTAACAAAAAAGAAATTATGAAAAAACTTTTTACTTTATCATTACTAGCATTGATGTCAGTTCAATTTTCATCTGCTCAAGAAGCTGGTTTCTACCCACCAGAAGGTTCTACTTATAACGAAGATAGTACTGTTGTAACTTTACCCAATGCAATTATTGGACAAAATTATAACGAAACTATTAGTTTTTATTCTGTTGATACAATTTCTATAGATGGAGTTGATTTAGCATTAGGATTTGTTTCTGCAACTATTACAAGTGTTTCTACTCCAGTTGGACTAGATTATAATTGTAATATAACCGACTGTGCCTTTGTCCCTAATTTTGAAGGAGAAGTATCTTTAAATGGTATTCCTACTGAAGCTGGTGAATATACTTTAGATATTATTGCTGATGTTGTAATATCTATTGAAATTATGCCTGGTTTTGCTACCGAAATACCTTTTACGATTCCTTACTTAGGAGGTAATGCGATGCTAGACATGGCTTTAGGTGGAGATAATTCAGCTCTTAATAGCTTCATTCCAACTTTCATTTTAAATGTAGAGTCTAATGTTGGAGTAGAGGAGTTAGCAAACTTATCTGATGTTGTTGCTTATCCAAACCCTGCAACTACCGAAGTTACTTTTGAGTTTACTTCTGCTAACGAAAATACACAAGTTCAGATTTTTGATTTATTAGGAAATGTAGTATTTAACAATACTTACTCTAAAGGTATTGTAAACGTAAATACATCTAACTTTACAAATGGTGTATATATTTATAAATTAGCTTCTGATAAAAATAGTGCTGTTGGTAGATTAGTTATCAATAAGTAACAGGAAATGTAAATTAAAAAGCTGCCTAGTGCAGCTTTTTTTTTGGAATTATTTTTGCACTAACTAATTAAATTTCAGCTATGAAAAATCTTATCTCCTTAGTGTTTCTACTAATCGTATTCCAAATTAATGCTCAAAATAGTACTCCTTACGCAAATACAAGCTTAGTACATCTTAAATCTATTAGTCCTGAAATAGAAGCTAGCCTACATAATTTGGAGGCTACGTTTTTGTCTTGTAGAGAACATCAATCTTCTTCTGATATTATTGTTTCTGAAACGGCTCTAAATTGGCTAAATACCAATAATGTTGTCTTCGAAACAATTGTTAGCGATTTAAAACAAAAAATTGATCACGACAACGCTTCTATGGAGTTATTGCGATCTCAAAAAGATGGAGAAGAGTGGTATAATATTTATCGAACCTATGAAGAGGTACAAGATAAATTAGTAGAAATAGCTAACTCTAGTTCTATCGCTACTTTAATAGATTTGGGAGATTCGTACGAAAATAGAGCTATAAAAGGTTTAAAGTTTAGTACAGGTGGAACAAATAAACCAGCAGTATTTTTCAACGGTTGTCAGCATGCAAGAGAATGGATTACTGTTATGGCAACTACTTATTTTGCCGATCAATTGGCTCAAAACTATATAAATAACCCTTTTACTGAAACCCTTTTAGATTTAGTAGATGTTTATATTATACCAATTGTAAATCCTGATGGATATGTATATACGCATACTACAGATAGATATTGGAGAAAAAATAGACAACCTAATGCAAACTCAACTTGTATAGGAACAGATTTAAATAGAAATTGGGATGCTGATTGGAATGGGGGAGAGAGTACCAGTACTTCTGAGTGTTCTGATATTTATGTTGGTACAAGCCCGTTTTCAGCTACCGAAGCAAACGTTCTGAAAAGTTATATGGAAGCTGTACCTAATCTTGTAGGGCATTTAGATATACATTCTTATTCGGCTTTAGTGTTAGGACCTTTAGGATATACAAATACCGAAACTCCAGATCATGCCGAAATTGTAAGTTTAGGTAACGCTATGAACGATGCGATTACAAACACAAATAATTACCCTTTCACCTTTGGTATAGGCGATGCAAATGGGGCTCTTTATTTAGCGAGTGGTACTATGCCAGACTGGTCTTACGACGAATTAGGTACACTCGGTTATACTTATGAGTTAAGACCAAATTCTTCTTCTGGGGGTGGATTTGAATTACCAGAAAGTCAGATTTTAGATGCTTGTGCTGAGAATTATAATGGAGCAATGGAGATGATTATTTGGGCAGCTGATGTACAAAGTGGTTGTATGGATGCTACTGCTTGTAATTATGATTCTATCGCAACTGTTGATGATGGATCTTGTGCTGAATTAGATGAGTGTGGAGATTGTGGAGGTAATGGACCTAATTCTGGATACGATTGTGCTGGTAATTGTATTAGCGGAGAAACTGTCACTATTCAATTAGAAGATTCTTATGGTGATGGTTGGAATGGAAATAGCTTAATTATTAATGGTTCTTCTTTAACTATTACTTCTGGAAGTTCTACTACAGAAGTTCTTTGTTACGATTCAAACTCATGTATTTCTGTAACCTGTAATGGCGGCACTTGGCAAGAAGAAATTTCATGGTCTGTAGTAAACTCAAATGGAGTAGAACTTTTAGCTGGAGGAGCTCCTTTTAGTGGAGAGTTTGGTAACTGTTCTACAGAAATCCCTGGTTGTACAGACACTTTAGCCTCTAATTATAATAACTTAGCTACAATAGATGATAGTTCTTGTGAATATTCTACTACTACAGATGTACAAGTAATTAACCTTCCTTTAGGTTGGTATATTTTCTCATCCTTTATTCAACCAGAATATCCTTCTATAGACACTTTAGTAAATTCTATTTTTGATGCTACTATTATTGTTAAAGATGCAGAGGGATTAGCCTATATACCAGATTGGGGTTTTAATGGAATCGGTGATGCTATTGTTGGTGATGCCTATTTAATAAAACTTTCCTCAATTCAGAATTTTAGTATTTCTGGAACTAAAATAATTCCAGAAGAATTTGTAATTTACTTATCTGAAGGATGGAGTTTATTGGGATATTTAAGAGAATCTTCTGCTAACTTAGTAACAATGTTAGCAGACATAAACGAGCAAATTGTAATAGTTAAAACTTTTGATGGTACTGCCTATTTACCCGATTGGGGCTTTAATGGTATTGGCGACATGACTCCAGGTCAAGGATATCAGATAAAAGTAAATTCTAATGTAAGTTTCTCTTATCCTCAAAATTAGATTATAAATAAAAAATCGTTTAAAGTAAAATGAGTTTTGAAGTAACAATTTTAGGCTGTGGTTCAGCATCACCTACTTCGTATAGAAATCCTTCTGCACAAGTGGTGCAAGTACAAGATCGTTCTATTTTAATAGATTGTGGAGAAGGTACTCAGATGCAAATACGGAAAAACAAAATTCGTATGCAGAAGATTAACCAGATCCTTATTTCTCATCTTCATGGAGATCATTACTTCGGATTAGTTGGTCTATTGTCAACGTTTCATCTTTTAGGTAGAGATAAGGAATTACACATTTATGCTCCTGAAGATTTAAAAGAAATCATTTATACTCAACTCAAAGCATCAAAAACATACCTGAAGTACCCACTTCATTTTCATGCTCTAAATTTTTCTGAAAAGTGTTTGATTTATGAAGATAAAAAGATTGAAATTTATTCTTTTCCTATGCGCCATAGTATAGAGGTTTGTGGTTTTTTAGTTCAAGAAAAGACACACCCCAGAAAGATAAACCGCAAAGCTATTGATGCTTTCGAGGTTCCTACTTATAAAATTAATTCTATTAAAGATGGAGTAGACTTTATTTCTGATGATGGGAGGGAAGTGCCGAATTCAAAACTTACTTTTGATCCCAATCCATCCTTTTCTTACGCTTATTGTTCCGACACTTCGTACTATCCAGATCTGTGCGATTCTATACTTAACTGCACAACTTTGTATCATGAGGCTACCTTTGGTAAAGAGTTAGATAAATTGGCAAAGCAAACAAAACATTCTACTGCTGAACAAGCTGCTATGATAGCAAAAAAAGCTGCAGTTGGAAAATTAATAATCGGTCATTATTCTGCGAGATACACAGATTTAAATCCTCTATTAAATGAAGCCAAACAAGTATTTGAAAATACTTTTTTGGCAAGTGATGGAATGAGTTTTAGTTTGGAATAATACCCTCTAGATACTGCATAACTTTAGATTTTTCTTCTGGATTAAAAAATACGGTTTCTGGATCTCTCCTAAACCAAGTCATTTGTCTCTTTGCGTATCTACGAGTGTTTTTCTTTATCTCTTGAATTGCGAATTCTAAACTTATTTCGCCATCTAAATGAGAAAACAATTCTTTATAGCCAACAGTTTGTAAAGCATTATTTACTCTAAAAGGGTACACACTTTTTACCTCATCTAGTAATCCTTCTTCCAACATACTATCAACTCTCATATTTATACGATGGTACAATTCCTCACGGTCTCTACTAAGGATTATTTTTACTGTTTTAAAATTTCTTTTTTGCTGCTGACGAATTCTAAAAGATGTAAATGTTTTACCAGAAGCCTTGTATATTTCTAAAGCACGAATTATTCTATGTGGATTTAACTTATCCACAACTTTATGGTAATCTGGGTCAATAGCCAGTAATTCTTGCTCTAAAACCTCAATTCCTTCCGTTCTGCATCTAGCATTTAACTCATCTCTAATTTCTTTAGGTACTTTAGGGAAATCATCAAAGCCTCTACAAACTGCATCAATATATAAACCTGATCCTCCAACCATTACAACTACGTTATTAGTTCTATGTAGTTCTTCAATTTTAACTAAAGCATCTCTTTCAAACTGACCAACAGAATAATTATCGCTAATACTAAGATTCTGAATAAAGTAATGTTTTACTTGAGCTAATTCCTCTTGTGTAGGTACAGCAGTTCCAATACTCATCTCCTTAAAAAATTGTCGAGAATCGCAAGAAATTATTTCTGCATTGTATTGCTTTGCAATATCTATAGAAAGTGCTGTTTTTCCAATGGCGGTAGGTCCCGAAACAACTACTAAGTATTTATGCATTAACTTAGGTATTTAAAAAGTAATTTTATTAAACCCAACTTTCCTGTGTATGGAGCATATCTGAGGGGTACATCTATCCATGTACCTCTTTTTACTATTCCTTTTTGATGACTAAAACATTCAAAGCTTGTTGCTCCATGGTATTTTCCAATCCCACTTGAACCAACACCTCCAAATGGTAAATTTTTGCTAGTAAAATGAATGAGTGTATCATTTATACATCCACCACCGAAATATAAATTATTAAAAAAACAATCTTTATCTGCTCTATTTTCTCCAAAATAGTAAGCCGCTAATGGTTTGTCTCTTTCATTAATGAGATCTATAGTATCCCCTAGATCGCTAAAACTTAATATAGGGAGTAGTGGACCGAAAATTTCCTCACTCATAATTTTGGAATTCCAATCTATATTGTCTAAAATAGTTGGTTCTATATAGAGTTCTTCATCATTCGTTTTCCCACCGTGTACAATGTTCTCAATTTCTAACATTGCGTTAATTCTGCTGTAGTGTCTAAGGTTTATTATTCGAGCAAAGTCATCGCTTATTTCTGCCTTTTCACCTAAAGCTAGTTCAATTTCCTCAATTAAATAGTCTATAAACTTAGCTTTTACACTTTCGTGCACATATATATAATCTGGTGCTATACAAGTTTGACCTGCATTGTAAAGTTTACCCCAAATAATACGCTTAGCAGCTCGTTTTAATTTAGCATCCTTATTTACTATAACAGGGCTTTTACCACCCAATTCTAGTGTTACCGGACAAAGTTGTTCTGCTGCAGCTTTCATTACTATTTTCCCTACTGCTGTACTTCCTGTAAAGAATATATAATCCCATTTTTGTTTCAGTAAATACTGATTTACGTCTATTCCTCCCTCAATAACACATACGTGTTGTTGGTCGAAAACTTCCACTATAACCTCTGCAATTATTTTAGAAGTATGCTCGGTAAGTTCCGAAGGTTTACAAACGACACAGTTACCAGCTGCAACTGCAGCAATAAGTGGATGTATAACCAACTGAAAAGGATAATTCCATGGAGCCATTATGAATACTCTACCATAGGGATCATTGTAAATATAGTCTCTCGAAGGGAAGTTTAATAGTGAGGCTTTTACTCGTTTTGGCTTTGCTAGACAGTTAATATTTTTAATAAAATAGTTGAGTTCGGTTAAAACAACTCCTATTTCAGAACTATAAGCTTCAAGCTTTGGCTTTTTTAAATCTTTGTAAAGAGCCTCTAATATTTGAGGTTCTTTAGAAATTATTACTTTTTTTAACCTTATTAAAGCATCTTTTCGATACGAAATAGAATGCGTCTTTTTGGTTTTAAAAAAAGAGTCTTGCTCAGTAAGCTTAGTCTGTAGTTCTAACATAGTTTATTCGTATTGGTCAAAATCATCGAATCCCTCAAATATATCGTCTCCAAATACTCCATCTTGTTCGCCATCTTCTCCTAAGTCTTCATGACTTTCAAATTGAATGTCTTCTCTTTCTCCTGGCATTATACCTTCACTGTAAATTAAGGCTGGATACGACTCACCTGGTTTAGGCTCTGTAATCTCCATCAGTTCCACGTAAAAAGTCCACATGTTTAAGAAGTCGAAGATATATAAAAATTTATCTCCTTGGTCCGTACACATCTGTTCTAGATTCCAATCACCCATAACAAAAGCTTTTTCATCTACTGGAAAAAGACTAATTTCTTCTCCTTGATTCCAGTGCTCATCACTTTTGTAAAATGAAGCCATCTCGCCGGTATCTAAGGCGAAAGCTTGTACTATACTGTTGTGAAAATCTTCGAATGTATCTTCGCTAGAAATTTCAATGTCTCTAAATATGTCAGCTTGTTTAAAGTCAAGAATAACACGAAAACCGTAAATGGTCATATTGATTTTTTTATAAATATACGAAACCTTTTAATGCTTAACCAAGTCTAAGTCTTTTGCTTTTTCAAGCATAAACTCAAAAGCTTGATCATAATCGTTGGTGATTATACCATCGAGAATTGCTTCTCGAATTTTATTTTTAATCTCTCCTACCATTTTACATGCAGGAATATTAAATGTACTCATAATAAGTGCTCCAGAAATAGGGGGTTGCCAATTTCTTATCTGATCACGTTCTTCTATATCTTTCAGTTTCTCTCTAACAAGCTTAAAGTTGCTGAGGTACTTTTTAACTTTTGTTTCGTTTTTCGAAGTGATATCAGCTTCACATAAAAGCATTAAATCATCTATATCATCTCCTGCATCAAACAGCAAACGTCTTATAGCCGAATCGCTAACGATGTCTTTAGACAACACAATAGGGCGGAGGTGAAGGAGTACCAACTTCTGTACATACTTCATCTTATCGTTTAGAGGAAGTTTTAGTCTTTTAAAAATTTTAGGAACCATTTTAGAGCCTAAAAATTCATGTCCATGAAAAGTCCAACCATGACCTTCTTCAAATCGCTTAGTAGGAGGTTTTGCAATATCGTGTAATAAAGCAGCCCAACGTAGCCAAAGATCATTAGTGTTTTCAGAAAGATTTTCTAGCACTTCTAAAGTGTGGTAGAAATTATCTTTATGCCCCTTTCCTTTTATTATTTCTACACCGTAAAGAGCTACAAACTCTGGAAAAAATTGGTGTAATAATTCGGTGTTAAATAATAGCTTAAATCCTTTTGATGGTTTTTTAGCTAGAATAATTTTATTCAACTCGTCTATAATACGCTCCTGAGAGATAATTTCTAAACGCTTAGCATTTCGCTTTAAAGCTTGGTAAGATGCCTCTTCAATGGTAAAATCTAATTGAGTAGCAAAACGAACAGCTCTTAACATTCTTAATGGATCGTCGGAATAGGTAATGTCAGAATCTAGCGGAGTCTTTATAATTCCATTTGCAAGATCCTCCATTCCGTTAAATGGATCTACTAATTCGCCAAAACGCTCCTTATTCAAACACAAAGCCAATGCATTTATAGTAAAGTCTCTTCGGTTTTGATCATCTTCAAGAGTGCCATTTTCAACAATAGGTTTTCTAGAATCTTTACGATACGATTCTTTTCGAGCTCCTACGAATTCGAGCTCCAAATCGCCATGTAAAACCATAGCAGTTCCAAAGTTGGTATATACTTGTACCTTAGGTTTTCCATGTAATTTTTGAGCTACCTTTTTGGCTAATTCAATTCCACTACCTATACAAACTACGTCTATGTCTTTAGGTTCCTTTCGCTGTAAAATAACATCTCTTACATAACCACCAATCACATAGGTTTCGAGACCTAATTCATCAGCACATTCCGAAATGCATTTAAATACTTTATGTTGTAAGTGTTCTTTCAATTTACTTTCTGATGATGTTTATTAAACCCGATGCATCTAATTTGATAATCATTGAACTTTGCTTTTGTTCAGGTTCATCTTGACGCAAATTTACAATATGATCTACAGAATTCTTAATTTCTTGGCTAATCTCTGCAAAACAATTGGCTTGATCTTCTCCGGAGATATTTGCTGAGGTAGAAATTACAGGTTTATTTAAGTTTCTAATAATTTCTTTGCAGAATTTATCTTTTACAACCCTAATACCTAGACTTTTATCTTTGTTTATTGCGTTTGATGCAATTCCTATTGGATTGTCGTAAATAATAGTTAGTGGTTTTTCTGTAAACTCAATTAGATCCCAAGCAACCTCTGGAACTTCCTCAACAGTACGTTCTAAGCGAGTATCGGTATCTACTAGTGCAATAAGACTCTTAGCTTCGCTGCGTTTTTTAATTTCGTACACCTTCTTTATTGCAGCTTCATTACTGGCGTCACAGCCAAGTCCCCAGATAGTATCTGTAGGATATAATATAACGCCACCTTCTTTTAAAGCTGTAACTGCTTTTAGTATTTCATCTCGCATTATCGGTACTCCTTATAAATTTTGTATTTTCTAAATAAAGAAAGTTTCCTTTTTTCTGGAACTCCATTTTGAAGAATATATGTTTCGGTGGCTTCAACCATTCTTTTGGCTGATAATCCATCCTTGTATGGATGGTAATTGGCAATAATACTAGCTCTTTTTGAAGCTAATGGATCAGTGTTAAGGTTTGTATTTACACATTCTATTAATTCTGAATCTTTTAAAAGATTGTGCCAAGCAACTTGCGGACTTCTTGTATTTAGAGTTATCACAGGTTTGTTTAGAAGTAAAAACTCATAAACGACAGAAGATGTATCACTAATCATTAGATCAGATATTAGGAGATACTTTATAATATTTCTATCTGTAATAAATAGTATGTTGGAGACCTTACTCGCAAGTTTTTTATAGCTATTTATGATTTCTTGATCCATCAAATCATGAAACTTAATAAGAATAAGTTTTGTTTTATCTTCAGCTAAAGCTTCTATCTGACTAATTAACGTTTTTGCTGATGTTAGTGAGGGAGAAAATGTTGGAGCGTATAGAATAACTTTATCTGCTTTATATTTCTCTAATAACTTTGATTTATCGTCTGCGTAATTCTCAGAGTTTGTTCCGTAAACATCTAGCTTAGACCAACCTGTTTCTATAACATCAAAATCTTTATACTTATTAGATAGTCGTTTAAATTTTTCAGTAAAGTAAGGCCCAGGAGTAAGGTATAAATCAAAATAATGACGAATTCTAAAATGGCCTTTTTTCTCTCCTGCTAATCCATGAAAAACCTGAACTTTTAATCCTCTTAAAAAATAGGGAACTTCATTGCCAGGTACAAATATGGCATCAGATTGAAAATCTTTTAAGTCTGTAATAGAGCTTGTGAAATTTCCATCTTTAAATGGAAAGTCTTGAAACAAATCCTTGTCTATATACCAAATATAAGAATCACCTCTTTCTTTCAATTGGTTTCTTATTGGTGCTAAGATTCCAAATGCATAAGGATTTTCACAAAATAGAATACACTTCATAGCTTATTTTAAACCTCTGTTAATTAGCCACAAATTTACATATCTTACAAATATGGTGTAAGCGTAAAAACTTGCTATAAAAAAACCTTCAATTCCATCTAAAAAACCTCTTTGAAGAATAAAATGTTTAAAAAATCTAAAACTAGGCTTAAATAAAAAATGAAAAGCATTTGGAGATTTACCTTTTTTTGCAAGCTCTTTGGCTTGTAATTGGGCGTAAAGGTTTTTCTTTTTTATAAAACTATTAAAATCTTTGTAGGTATAATGATCTAAAGAGTTTTTAAGTAAACCTATTTCACCTTCAGTATGGATTTCTTCATGAGCCAATTTACCATTGTATTTACATTCTTCTTTTTTGAATAAGCGTATTACCTTATCGTTTTGCCAACCACTGTGTTTTATCCTTATTTTCATAAAAAAGTTAGAACGTTTTATCCAATAAGCAGATTTTGTAGTAACTTTATTTACTTCACTTAAAACTTCTTTTTGTAATTCAATAGGTACTCTTTCATCCGCATCCAGTATAAATACCCAATCGTGACTAGCTAGATTTATTGCGAAATTTTTCTGGCTCGAAAAATCATCAAATTTACGCTGAATCAATCTTACACCTTTGGCATTTGCAATTTCTACAGTTTTGTCTGTACTAAAGGAATCAATTACGATCAATTCATCTACAAAAGATAGCGATTCAATAGCAGCTGCAATATGCAGTTCCTCATTGAATGTAGGTATTATCCCCGTTATTTTATTTGCCGTCATAAATTGATTTTAGTAGAAGCAAAAATATAAATTTTATAAGTATTTTCATCTTAGAATTAAATTTTCTACTAGATGAAAGGTTTAAATTAATGAAATTCATTTTTTAAGATAAAAGTGTAAGTTTGCAACAACCTTAAAATGTCCCTTGACAATGCTTACTCTAAATTTAAAAAACATTACGAAAGCTCGAAAAATGTTGTTTTTATCGACCAACTTTCTTAATAAATACGGCATAAAATATTATCTCGAAGGAGGTACCTTGTTAGGTATTGTGAGAGATGGAGATTTATTGCCTTGGGATCATGATGTAGACATTTCTATTGATTATGCAGATGCCAAGAAGTTAGATAAGTTAAGATGGAGGTTTTACCTAAAAGGTTACAGACTTACCTGCAGGAGAGGAATTCAATCATACGGCCCGATAAAGCCAAATGATTATCGAATATTTAAATTGAAGCCTCTAGGTTTTGCATTTTTAAAAGTATTTTTTCCTGCTTTTGCTGAAAAAATGGTAGTCTTAGATATTTTTGTCAAAACAAACGATGACACTCACACTTATTGGCAATCTATGGGTAAAATATTAAGAGTTAATAGAATTCATTACGACTCTCAAGATACAGTAGAGTTAAATGGAGTGTCTTTAACAACTCCATATAACTATAAAGATTATCTAACTGCTAAGTATGGTAATTGGTCAATTCCAGTAAAAGAATGGCTTTGTAGTGAAGACGAAAAAGCAATAGTTAACTAGCAGATTAAACCGCTACACTATGATCTCTTAAAGCATCGTTCAAGGAAGTTTTCTTGTCGGTGCTTTCTTTTCTTTTACCAATAATTAATGCACAAGGAACTTGATAATCTCCAGCTGGGAATGTTTTAGTATAAGTTCCTGGTATCACTACAGATCGAGAAGGCACAAAACCTTTGTATTCTACAGGTTCCTTCCCACTTACATCAATAATTTTTGTGGATGCTGTGAGTACTACATTAGCACCTAAAACAGCTTCTTTTTCTATACGAATTCCCTCAACTACAATACATCTAGATCCTATAAAAGCATCATCTTCTATAATAACCGGAGCAGCTTGTAAGGGTTCTAAAACACCACCAATACCAACGCCACCACTAAGATGAACATTTGCACCAATTTGAGCACATGAACCTACAGTAGCCCAAGTATCAACCATTGTTCCTGAACCTACATACGCACCAATATTTATATAAGAAGGCATCATAATAACTCCAGGAGCAATAAAAGCACCATATCTTGCTACTGCGTGAGGCACAACTCGAACGCCTAATTCTGCATAGTTTTTCTTTAATTCCATTTTATCATGAAATTCAAAAGGACCAACCTCAATAGTTTTCATTCCCTGAATAGGGAAATATAGAACTACGGCCTTCTTTACCCATTCGTTTACTTGCCATCCATCAGCGCTGGGCTCGGCAGTACGTAAACGTCCTTTGTCTAGATGTTCTATAACTTCGCGAATCGCTTTTTGTACAGAAGCTTCTTTAAGAAGTTTTCTGTCGTTCCAAGCCTGTTCTATAATTGTTTGTAAACTGTTCATGTCGAATAAGATAAATTCAAAAATAACAAATAATACTAGAGTATCTAAATAGCTCCTTTAACCGCAATAATCTTTGCAGTAAAAATTTGAGCAATGGTACTTGCTCTAGTTTTAGCTTCTTCAGCTAATTCTCCTTGAAAATGCTCGTCTATATTACTGTGAAATAATTCCAACCACCTGTCAAAATGTTCTTGTTTTATAGGTAAAGCTAAGTGTTTAGGGAACGGGCGTCCACTATATGTTCCAGTGCCTAATAATATAGAACTCCAAAAGGAATACATGGTTGGCATATGTGTTTCCCAATGTACTTTTGCGATTTTATTAAATATGGGACTCAATAATTCATCCTTATTTACCTTATCGTAAAAAGTATCTACAAGTACAATAATATCCTCTTTAGATTCTATCGTTTTCATGGTCTAAATGTCTAGCTATGCAAAAGTACTCAGAATAGCTTCAAGTTTGTACATCTGCTGTAAATAATTACGTGTATTTTTGCAATATGATTAGTACATTGTTTAAAATAGTAGATTTAAAAAAACCTGTTAGAGTATTCGACTATATAGTTGAGAACACTTCTTTGATTTTACCTACTAAAAGTGCGATTAAAAAAGCGTTTAAAAAGAAGCATATTTTCAGAAATGGTATAGTTGCTACTACTGGAGATTGGCTTAAAGTAGGTGATGAAATTGTTTACAATGCAGGCGATGTTAATCAACAAAAAGAATTTCATTTAAAATTAGAAGTTTTATACGAAGATGAATTTATTGCTGTAATAAACAAACCTGCTGGATATTCTGTAAGTGGGAATTTTCATAAAACGATTCAAAATGCTCTAAGTCACAATCTTAGTGTTTCAACACAAATAGATGTACTTAAAGTTCCCAGACCTGTACATAGACTAGATAAATTAACGACTGGAGTTTTACTAATAGCAAAAACAAAGTCGGCACAAATAAACTTTGGTAAGCAGTTTGAGTTACAGGAAGTTTCTAAAACCTATTATGCCTTAGTTAAAGGCAAGCTTGAAGGCGAGGGAGTTTTTGATCTTCCTATTGAAGGACTTACTGCTTTTACTGAATTTAAAAGCCTGAAAATTCAAAAATCTCTTTCGTATGATTTTGTTACTTTAGTTGAGTTAAAACCAAAAACGGGTAGAACACATCAGCTTAGAATTCATTTAGCAAAATCTGGGTTTCCTATAATTGGGGATTATGTTCACGATACAGAAAATGTATTAAAAGGAAAAGGTCTCTTTTTGGCTGCAAGTAAAATTGGTTTCACCCACCCAGTAAGTTCTAGTCCAGCATTTTTCGAACTACCTATTCCAAATAAATATACTTCTCTTTTTGAAAGAGAATTGAGACGATGGGAGAAGTTTGAGTCTTTAGAAAGATAAATTTGGCATATTTCTATCTATATAATAAGTTTTAATTTTTGGAGCTTATTATGGCCTCAATATTCCATAACTAAATTGAACAGCCTATTCTATTAAGAGCATAACAATGTGTATCTTTGCAGCTATTTGCAAGATATGGCTAGATTATTGGCATTAGATTACGGAACCAAAAGAGTGGGAATAGCTGTTACCGACGAGCTTCAGATTATTGCATCTGGACTTTGTACTGTAAGAGCACACGATTGTATGGACTTTCTCAAAGAATATATTTCTAAGGAAAAGGTAGATGCCATAATTATGGGAATGCCAAAAAATCTACAAGATCAAAAAACGGATGCTACTCCTTATGTAAAAGGATTTGCAAAGCAATTAAGAAAACAGTTTCCAGAAATGGAAATCCACTTAATTGATGAAAGGTTTACTTCAAAAATGGCTTTTCAATCAATGATTGATAGTGGTTTAAAAAAGAAAGCTAGGCAAGATAAAGCATTGGTAGATGAGATTAGTGCCACCATTATTTTGCAATCATTTATGGAACAACAAAATTTCAAGTTTTAAGTATGTTTTTACCTATTGTTGCTTACGGAGATCCTATTTTAAAAGAAATAGGTGAGGAGATAAGTCCAACTTACCCTAAATTAAAAGAGCTTATAGAGAATATGTACGAAACCATGTACACCTCTCATGGCGTTGGTTTGGCAGCACCACAAATTGGTTTAGCTATTCGTTTGTTTATTGTAGATTGCTCTCCTTTTGGAGATGATGAACCACATTTAGCTGACTTTCAAAAAACATTTATTAATGCAGAAATAATAAATGAAGAAGGTGAGGAATGGTATTTTAATGAAGGATGTTTGAGTATTCCCGAAGTTCGAGAAGATGTATCGAGAAAACCAAAAATTACGATTCGTTATTACGATGAGGATTTTGTAGAACATACAGAATCTTATGAAGGTAAGGCTGCAAGAGTTATACAGCATGAATACGATCATATAGAAGGGATTCTATTTACCGAATATTTATCACCTTTACGTAAACGTATGATAAAGCGTAGATTGAGTGATATAATGAATGGTAAAATAAATCCTGAGTATAGAATGCGTTTTTACAAACCTAAAAAGGGGAGAAGATGAGAATCGTTGTACTATTAATTAGTTTTGTTACTCTTTTAAGTTCTTGTGTAAATCCACAAAAAAAAGCTTTAGACAGAGTGTTGGCTCTTGAGTCTAAATTAAAACTTGTTAAAGATGCTAGTTCTAATAGAGATTTAGCCTTAGAGGTTGTTGCTGCATATAGCCAGTTTTTAACAGCTTATCCAAATATTGAATCTAAGCCCGAATTGCTTTTTAAATCTGGCGAAGTATTAAAAGGGTTAGGCGAAAACTTAAAAGCTGCTCAGTTATTCTATAAGGTACATCATAATTTTCCAAATTTTACCTTAGCACCTTTAGCATTGTTTTACCAAGCTCATTGTTTCGAACTTATGGAGCAACGATTAACTGCTAAAAATACCTACCAGGAATTTATAGACCGATATCCTAATCATCCATATGTAGAACAAGCAATTGGTATGATTCAATTGTTACATTATTCTGATGAGGACTTGATTAAACAATTCCAGAAATAAGATGCGGCTTGGTTTTGTCCTATTCGTTCCTTTTTTGTGTACTTGTCTCAGTTTTGCACAAAGTACAAATTCGTTTACAGTAAGACTTTCCACTTCCAGTAGTTTGGAACTACTTCAAACTAAAAATAATTCTGTTTCCCCGCTATTTAGAAACTCTCATAATTCTGTTTTTCTTAATTCCTTTGTGAAAATTAGTCATACGAATCCTACTGAGCTTAATGCTATGGTGGAACAAGATATTATTTTGTATTGGGAAGGTAAACGAGTACAAGAATTGTATTTCACTCCTTCTGATGATTCCTTTTATCAACAGTGGTATTTGGACAAAATAAACGCTCCAGAAGCTTGGGATATCACACAAGGTGATTCTTCTTATTTTGTAGGTGTGGTAGATTCCGGAGTAGATTATAATCATGAAGATTTAGCAGGAAATTTAGCTTATAATTACGCAGATCCTATTAATGGATTGGATGATGATAACGATGGTTATATAGATAATTTTTATGGTTGGGATTTTGGCGACTTAGATAATGATCCTATGATTAGTGGTTCTTATGTACATGGATCTTCAATCTGTGGTATTATCGCAGCCCAAACAAACAATAGTATAGGCACAGCTTCAACTGCATTTAATTGTAGGTATTTACCTGTAAAAATTACAAATATAGCTGGGCTTATTCTCGATTCAAACGCAGGAATACTTTATGCCGCTCAAATGGGGGCTAAGGTTATAAATTGTTCTTTTGGAAGTATTGAATTCAGTCAGGTGGAAGCAGATATTATTACGTACGTTACCGATTCTTTAGATGTATTACTTATTGCGTCCGCAGGAAACAATGGCTTGAATATTCCTATTTACCCAGCGTCTTTACCAAATGTTATTGGTGTTTGTGCAGTAGATGAAATAGATCAGAAAATTCCAATTTCAAATTACCATTCGAGTTTTGATATTTCGGCACCAGGGAGTTCTATTTTCGCCCCATTTACAGACAGCACTTATTCTTATAAAAGTGGTACTTCTGTTGCTGCTGCGGTAATTTCGAGTGCTGCTATACTGCTTAGGTCATATTTTAAAACTGAATCTGCCGAAGATATAAGCACACGAATATTAAATTCTGCGGATTATATAGATGATTATAATCCTTTATATTTAGCTCAATTAGGAACAGGCCGATTAAACGTATTAAATGCTTTTTCTGAAATAAATAAAAATACTCTAAAGATATTCCCTAATCCCAGTACAGGGATTTTCGATTTAGAACTAAACTTATTAGATTATGGAAATTATCAGATTTCTATTTTTGATGTCTTAGGAAAGTTGTATTATCGCACAGATTTTTTAGCGAGATCAAAATCACATACCGAGCACATAAATTTAGAAGATATAAAACAAGGTTATTATACTTTAGAAATACATGGAATGACTTATCATAACAGCTCTGGTATAATTATTGTTAAATAGCCGAAATAAAAAACGAACAAATGAACGTAGAAGGAATTATTGCAGTAACTGGAAAACCAGGACTTTTTAAAGTAGTAGGTCAAACAAAAAATGGAGTTATTGTTGTTGGCTTAGAAGACGATAAAAAAGTAGCTATGAACTCAAGTTCTAAAATGAGTGCATTACAAGATATTGCTATCTATTCGTACACCGAAGAAATTCCATTGGTTAATGTATTAGATAAAATAAGAGTAAAAGAAGAAGGAAATCCTACCATTGGTCACAAAGCTTCTGCAACTGTATTAACTGAATTTTTTAGAGGTATTCTAGCAGATTTTGATGAGGATAGAGTTTACCCATCAGATATTAAAAAAGTTATTTCTTGGTACAATACGCTTCAAAAAGCTGGTTTAGCAGTAGAAACTATTGTTGAAAAATCGGAGAAGGAAACCATTGAAGAGGTCGTAGAAGAAAAACCTAAAGCAAAGGCAAAGGCAAAACCTAAAGCAACAGCAAAGGAAAAAACAAAAGCTAAACCTAAGGCAAAAGCTAAAAAGGAATAGTCGATTATAACATTAAAAAATACGTATTTTTGAAGGCTCCATAAGGAGCCTTTTTTATTTAGATATATAGCCATGAGAAAATTTTTACCCCAAGATTTAAACATTACTAGCTGGGAGCAAATACAAACTTACTTTGAAGATTTAAAAAACCGTAGTATTGAATCTGTATTAGATTTAAAAAAATGGCTGCTGGATAGATCGGAGTTAGAAGCGGTACTTGAAGAAGACATGGCTTGGCGTTATATAAAAATGAATATCGATACTACTGATGAAGATCTTCAGAAATCCTTTCAGTTTTTTGTAGAAAAAATTAGTCCTTTTACCGCTCCCTACGATCATCATTTTAATACCAAATTGGTAGAAAGCCCTTTTTTAAAGGACTTAGATAAGGAAACGTATTTTATTTATTTACGTTCGGTAGAAAACGACATTAAACTTTATAGAGAAGAAAATATTCCCTTGTTTACCGACCTTACCAATAAGGCACAGAAGTTTGGTGAAATTGCCGCACAGATGATGGTTACAATAGACGGGGAAGAAAAAACCCTACAACAAGCATCTGTTTATCTGAAAGGAACTGACAGAGCAAAAAGAAAAGAAGCTTTTGAAAAAGTAAATGCTCGTAGAGTAGAAGACAAAGAAAACTTAGATATTCTCTTAGATGAGCTTATAGAGAAAAGACAGGAAGTTGCTAAAAACGCTGATTTTGAAAATTTCCGTGATTATAAGTTCCAGTCTATGGGGCGTTTTGATTATACCAAAGAAGATTGTTTTAATTTCCATGAATCTATAGCACAAGAGATTGTTCCTTTAATAGCCACTATTCATAAGGAGCGAAAAGCTAATTTGGCACTAGAGGTATTAAAGCCTTGGGATATGTCAGTAGATCCAAACGGCAATGAACCTCTTAAACCATTTGATGGCGGTGAGGACTTGTTAGACAAGTGTATAGAGTGTTTTGATAAGGTTAGACCTTATTATGGAGCTTGTTTACGAAAGATGAAAGAAATGGGTCATTTAGACTTGGTTTCTAGAAAAGGTAAAGCTCCAGGAGGTTTTATGTACCCTTTGTACGAATCGGGTGTTCCTTTTATTTATATGAATGCAGTTGGTTTATTAAGAGATGCAGTAACCATGGTTCACGAAGGTGGACATGCTATTCATTCTTTTTACACCAAAGATATGGAGCTTACTGCTTTTAAAAGCACTCCTTCTGAAGTAGCAGAATTAGCTTCAATGAGTATGGAGTTGATTTCTATGGAGCATTGGGATGTGTTTTTTAGTGATAAAAATGAGTGGAAGCGTGCGAGAAAAGAACAATTACAAGGCGTGTTAGAAACTCTTCCTTGGGTAGCAATGGTTGATGAGTTTCAACACTGGTTGTATGAAAATGCAAAGCATAGTCATGCAGAAAGACATGCCAAATGGCTTTCCATTTCTAAGCGATATGGTACAGGAATGGTGGATTGGTCTACCTACGAAGATTACCAAAAAACAGCTTGGCAACGACAGTTACATATTTACGAAGTTCCTTTTTATTATATAGAATACGGAATGGCTCAACTTGGAGCCATTGCCGTGTGGCGTAACTACAAACAGAATTCAGAAAATGCTTTAGATGCCTACGACAAGGCACTTAAATTGGGCTATACCAAATCTATTGGTGAGATTTATGACGCAGCAAATGTGAAGTTTGACTTCTCGGCTACTTATGTGAAAGAGTTGGCAGACTTTGTCCAATCTGAACTAGATATTTTAAATAAACTGTAAGTATAAAATGAATACTAGAGAAGATAAATTACAAGCTTTCGGAAGACTCTTAGACATCATGGATGAGTTAAGAGAAAAATGTCCATGGGATAAAAAGCAAACCATGGATAGCCTTCGTCATTTAACCATTGAGGAAACTTATGAGTTATGCGATGCTATTTTAGAGAATGATAAAGAAGAGGTTAAGAAAGAACTTGGAGATTTGATGTTGCATTTGGTTTTTTATGCCAAATTGGGTTCCGAAGACAAAGCGTTCGATATTGCCGATGTATTGAATGGCGTTTGTGAGAAATTGATTTTCCGTCATCCTCATATATATGGCGATGTTGAGGTGCAAGACGAAGAGGACGTAAAACGAAATTGGGAGAAACTAAAATTACAAGAGAAAGGGGAGAATAGCTCCGTTTTAGAAGGCGTTCCTACCTCATTACCCGCTTTAGTTAAAGCAGTACGTATGCAAGACAAGGTTCGAGGTGTAGGTTTCGATTTTGCAAATAAGAAAGATGTTTGGAATAAAGTAAAAGAAGAATTAGCAGAATTTGAAGCTGAAGTAGAAGTCAATGAAACTACTAAGATGGAAGCTGAGTTTGGCGATTTATTATTCTCTTTAGTCAACTATTCCAGACATGTAAATATAAACCCAGAAGATGCTTTAGAACGCACCAATAAAAAGTTTAGAAAACGTTTTCAAGCGATGGAAAATGCAATACACGATGACGATAAAAACTTGTCGGATATGAATTTGGTACAGATGGATGTGTACTGGGAAAAGGTGAAAAAAGAGCTAGAATCTTAATGGTCTAGTCTAATTTACTGAAGTTTAGTTAATAAACTCTAAAAGTTTCAGTAAATTTAGGAATGCGTATTTTGGTTCTTAGATACTTAGTGTGCAAAATTATCATCTAAAATCTGGGAAGTTAATTTTTATTATTCCAGAAATATTAATTTAGTAAGTCCTTACAATACAGGTTCCCAGAGTTCAATTTTCGTACCTTCTTCATCCATAATATGTACAAACTTACCGTAAGAATAAGTACTAATAGAATCTACTATAGTTACCCCATTCTTCTGTAGTTTGCTTACAAGTCCTTCAATATTTTGAACTCGGTAATTAATCATGTATTCTTTTTTAGAAGGAGAAAAATAATCGTCACCCTTTTTAAAAGGAGTCCATTCTAGGGAATTTATTTCTTGAGCTCTATCTATTGCTCTAGACTCAAAACTTGCCGAACCCCAATCATTCATTTCTATACCTAAATTTTGTGTGTACCAATCTCTTGTTTTCTGTAGATCTTCAGAAAAAAAGAAAATCCCACCAATTCCAGTAACCTTAGGTACTTGTGCATCCGAAGATATATTCTTTGCATCTTTACTTTTTTGTTCTTCCATAGTAATTGTATTTCTATTGCAGCATATAAGTAGCGTACTTATGCAAAGTAGTAAAATATGCTTCATCATTATTGATTTTATTTAGGTAAAATAAAGCCTCTAATTGTTCAAGATGCATAAACATACAAATAATTTAGCTTTCTTAAAGCACAATGTTTGTAAGCCAAATCATTTTCTTTTATTTGTACCCATAAAATTAAGGCTTCAATGCAAGTACGATTACTACTGTTTATTACTATTCTATGCTCTAGTTTATCCTATTCTCAGGAAGACTGGAGTAGAGTCGAGTTTATAAGTGATTTAAAAGAGGATATTAACGATCACGTATATCCAGAACATAAACGTGCAGGAAATCAATTCCTAAAGTATTTTAACAATAATAGTTTTGATGAGGGACATGAAGAATACATCTATAGGCTCGTAAATCAATTAAGAAGAAGGCGTTTTAACGATGCCGCAGATTACTTTAATCTATTCAGACTTTTTAATCATTATGGTGCAGGAAAATTAGAGGACGAAAGTCTAGATAATTTCTTAGATGCTTCGGTAGATTATGTCTCAACATTAAAACACAAAACGGCTAAATCTTATATTCGATATTGCTCCGATGCATTGGTAGATAGTGTATTGCATGTAGGACAAAGCTTTAGTTGGAAAATGGCTGAGGGGGATATTAATTTCACATTCGATTCCGTTCCAAGAATTTATTCTGAATATATAAAACTCTTTTGTTCTTCTAAAAATGATACTATTGGTATTGAATTTACGCAGGGTTATGTAGATTTACTTGGGCATAAATGGTACGGTAAAGGTGGTCGTTGCGATTGGACTAAACACCATATTCCAGAGGATTCTGTTTGGGTAGAACTTGGAGATTATACGGTTGATTTACGCAAGAATTATTTCGAAGCAAAAAACACTGTATTACTAGGTCGCTTACAGCATGATGAGGATAGCTTATTAGGTCGTTATTACGATGGTCTTAGCACTAATCCAGATCGAAAAGATGCTAATTACCCAGGTTTTATTGCTGCCAATAGCAAGCTCTATTTTTACGCTTTATTTAAGGATGTGGATGCTGAAGGTTGTTTGGAATTACGTGGTAAAAGAATGTATTTGTTTGGAAAAAATCAAGAAGACATAAAGCTTACTTTCTTTAAAAACGATATTCCTTTTGTTCGGGCTAAGGCAAAACGTTTTAGAATGGAAGATAGAAGGATTTATGCTGAGAAAGCCAATATTCATATTTCATGGAATAAGGATTCTATAGTCCATCCTCAATTAAAGTTCATTTACTCCGACAGCTTACAAACCTTAAGTTTCCAAAGAATAAAGGAATCCTTAGGTCGTAGTCCAATACGTAGCTCCTTTCATCAATTAGATTGTTATTTCGATAGAATGATCTGGCAGAAAGATTCAACAAATATCATTTTCTCAAACGATAAAAGTCCAGATAGAAACCCTGCCTTATTAGAGTCCTTTAATTTTTATAACGAATCTCGTTATCAAGATCTTGCAACTATGGCAAATCGCCATCCTGCATTTATACTACGTACTATGTGTAGAAATAATCAGGGAAATAGAGATTTTCTAATTAGTGAAATCGCCAAGTATTACAGTTACTCAATTACCGATGCTATTGGTTTGATGAGTGACTTTGCCATTCTAGGTTTTGTAGATTTCGATACAGATATAAACCAGGTTATACTAAAAGATCGATTGTTTAATTTTCTTGACGCTCGATTAGAAAAAAGAGATTACGATGGTTTAAAAATGGTTTCTAGGTCCGAAACGCCACCTGCAGCATTAATGGATTTAGAATCTGGTGATTTAGCCGTTTCGGGTGTAAATATTGTAGAATTGTCTGACTCTAACAAAGTGGCAATTTTCCCTTTCGATGGCAACTTAGTTGTGCATCAGAATAGAGATTTTACTTTTGATGGAATTGTACAAACTGGAAATTTTGCCTTGTTCGGAAAACAAATGGATTTTGTGTACGATCCATTCGAAATAGAACTAAATAAAATAGATTCTCTACAATATTCAATTCCTTCTGGCATGGTGGACAAGCAAGGATTTCCAGTAGATTGGACTGTAAAAACAGTTGTTTCTGATATTGTAGGAAAGCTTTATGTTGATGCTCCACAAAATAAATCGGGTTTAGCAGATAAGGCAGATTACCCCAAATTACACAGTTACAAGGATTCTTATATTTATTACGATAAAATTAAAAAAGGCGTTTATAGCAGAGATTTATTTTCTTTTAAAGCCAATCCTTTTCAGTTAGATTCTCTCTTAACAATAAGCACCGAGAGTTTAGAGTTTCCAGGAAACTTAAATGCTCCTACAATATTTCCAAACTTTAGAGATACCATGCGTTTAAATGAGGATTTAGAACTCAGTTTCTCTCATGAAATACCAAACAGATACAAGGCTTATGAAGGCAGAGGCGAATTTACAAATCATCTTTACTTAGATAATAAAGGATTGAGTGGTGAGGGAACGATTTACTATTTAAATTCTGTAACCAATACAGATTCAATTTTCTTTTATCCTTACAGAGCTTTAGCTCATGCAAACTTACATCATATTTACGAACAAGACAGTCCTACAGATTGCCCTGTAACTCACGTAGATGATGCGAGTATAGATTGGAGAGCTTTCGACGATCAGTTTCAGTCTTGGAATAGAGATTTCTTTTACACTACCTATAAGCAGAATTACGAATTTGATGGCTCTATGATTTTGAGTCCGAAAGTACTTACTGGTTCTGGTGAAATGTATTACGAAAATGCTATTTCGGTTTCCAAAGAATTTATTTTGCAAAGTCAAGATTTTACGGCAGATCATTCACAGTTTAACTTGTTTGATGTTCCTGCAGGAACTAAAATTATTAAAGCTGATGACTTGTATTCTGCCATGAGTTTTGAAGACGATTTTGGTTCTTTTGAAACATTAACAGATTCTGCTCATTTTGAACTTCGTAAAAACAACTACCATTTGTATTTTGAGTTGATGGAATGGGATAGAACAAATAAAGCACTTTTATTTTCTCAGTTTTCTTCTGATGATGCCTGGTTCGTTTCAGTTGACAAATACCAAGATTCTTTACAGTTTTATGCTACTGATGCGGTTTACGATTTAACGACTTATAAATTAGAAGTTTCTGGAGTTTCAGAAATATTAATGGATCCGGTAACTATTGAACCCGATTCGTCTAAAATCACCATTCTACCTAACGGAAAAATGGATCGATTACACAATGCTTATTTTTGGATAGATTCTCAAACTCGAACAGATTACAATTTTTACAATGCTGAATTAGATATTCTAAACGCAGGTAGTTTTACAGGTTCTGCAACATTCGATTATATTGATTTAGAGGGAGAAATACAAGCCATTCATTTTTCTACAATTCAAAAAAATGGAGCTATTGTTACAGGAGTTGCCTATATAAGTGAAGAAGATGACTTTCATTTAGATCCATATTTTGGATTTAAGGGAAAAGTGCTTTTAGATAGCTCAAAAGACTTTTTAACTTTTGAGGGCTATACAAGAGTACATTTAGCTTGTGATGCTCTTAACAGAGCTTGGATTCCTTTTAAAGACGAAGTTGATCCAGAGGATGTGTTTATAGATTTAAATCCTGATGTTCGCTTAACCGACAGACAACAATGGCATGCCGGAATTATGATTAGTCATGCTCCAACGCTTTGTTATCCTGCTTTTTTAAGTGGTCCAAAACACGTAAACGATTACGAAGCTTTAGGAGTGGATGGATTTGTTCATTTTGACGATAGTGATTGGGAGTATGTAATCGGTTCTCAAGAAAAAATTGCAGACAGAAATGCTCCTGGAAACTTAGCTATTTACAATCCAGAAGAATGTACACTCTATACCGAAGGAAAGCTCAATTTAGGCGTTGATGCTGGTTTACTTAGTGTAGATGCTTACGGTTCGCTTTCAGCCGATTTTATAGAGCAATCTATTCATGGGAAAATAGATTTAGGATTGGATTTCTTAATACATCGAAAAGCAGCCAAGCTTCTTTATAAGAAAATAAAACGCTCATCACTTTCCGAAAAAGTAAATCAAACTTCAGCATTACATCAACGTATGTTAGGAGAAAAAGTTGGAAAAAAACAACTTAGAAAATACAATAGAAAAAAGAAAAAGGGCAAGCGTTTTATTCCGTCCGAACTGGAACATACTTTTTACTTCCCTCAATTAAATATACAGTGGAATAAAAAATCAGCTTCCTTTTTAACTGCTCAAAAAATTCCTGTAGGTAACATTAACGGTCGTAAAATTGATAGAATGCTTACGGGAATTGTAGAATTCAGACCGCATGCACTTGGAGATGAAATAAATATTTACATTCAAATCTCAGCCAAGGACTATTACTATATTAATTACAGACGTGGTGTAATGAAAATGATAAGTTCAAATAGAGAATTCAATAACAATATTGCAAGTTCTCCAATGCGTTTATCCAGTATAAAAGGTACAAGTAAAACAGGCTCTTTCAGGTATGAAATCGGGAACTTAAAGCAAATGCAGAAGTTCCTAAATCGAGTTGATTGGGAAGAGTAATTATTTACTTATTAAACTTATTCAACAGATCTCTTAAACGTGCAGCTTCCATAAAATTAAGGTCCTTAGCAGCTTTCTCCATGGCTCTACGCAAATCGTTTATCTTCTTGCGTTTATTCTCTTCTGTCAAATACTTAATCTCATCCTCACTAACTTCTAGCGTAGGATCTGGTTCAGCAGCTTTATAACCTGTTCCAATAATTGAACTCTGGCCTAATATACTAGCTTTCGATTTTTTGTTAGCGTATGGAATAATATTATTGTCTGTATTGTATTTCATCTGTATACTTCTCTTCCGATCGGTATCGTCCATAGTTAACTGCATAGAATTAGTGATTCTATCGGCATAGAAAATGGCTCTACCTTTTAAATGTCTTGCAGCTCTACCAACAGTCTGTGTAAGTGATCGTTGCGATCTTAAGAACCCTTCTTTGTCGGCATCTAAAATTGCTACCAAAGAAACCTCAGGTAAGTCTAACCCTTCTCTTAAAAGATTTACACCAATAAGTACATCAAACAAACCTAAACGAAGATCTCGCATAATTTCTACACGATCTAAAGTATCTACATCAGAGTGAATATATCTACAACGTACACCATATTTAGTAAGATAGATAGTTAATTCCTCAGCCATTCTTTTGGTAAGTGTAGTAACTAGAATTCTTTCATCATCTACAACCCTTAGGTTTATTTCTCCTAAAAGGTCATCAATTTGATTTTGAGAAGGACGAACTTCTATAATTGGGTCTAGTAATCCAGTAGGTCTAATAATTTGTTCCACAATTACACCTTCAGATTTTTCCAATTCGTAATCTGCCGGAGTTGCACTTACAAATACTGCTTGGGGTACTACAGCTTCAAACTCATCAAACTTTAAGGGTCTGTTGTCCATTGCAGCAGGCAAACGGAATCCATATTCTACCAAGTTTTCCTTTCGAGATCTATCCCCTCCATACATGGCTTTTACCTGCGATAAGGTAACGTGACTTTCATCAACAAAAAGTATAAAATCTTCTGGGAAATAATCAATCAAACAGAAAGGTCTAGAACCTTCATCACGACCATCTAAATAGCGAGAGTAATTTTCTATTCCGGAGCAATAACCTAATTCCTGGATCATTTCTAAATCGAAATTCACACGTTCTTCCAAACGTTTAGCTTCCAAGTGTTTTCCTATTTCTTTAAAATAGTCAACTTGCTTAATTAAATCTGTTTTTATAGCATGTTTGGCTACATCTAAGCGATCTTTAGAAGTCACAAATATGTTGGCTGGGTAAATACGTAAATCAGCAAACTTATCTAGCCTTTGTCCACTTATGGGATCGAAAGATTCTAATGATTCAATTTCATCATCCCAAAATAAAATACGTAAACCAAAGTCAGAATAACCAGGAAATATATCTACGCAATCTCCCTTAACCCTAAACTGTCCTCTTTCTAATTGAGTTTCTGTTCTAGAATATAAAGAAGCGACTAAAGACAATAGTAATTCTTGACGATTAATTTTTTGTCCTTCGTTGAGTTCAATTACATTTTTACTAAACTCTTCAGGGTTTCCAATACCGTAAATACAAGATACCGAAGAAATAACAATCACATCTCTTCTACCAGAAAGTAGGGAAGAGGAGGTACTCAAACGTAATTTTTCTATTTCTTCGTTTACAGATAAATCTTTTTCTATATACAATCCAGAATGTGGCATATATGCTTCAGGCTGGTAATAATCGTAATAGGAAACAAAGTATTCTACCGCATTATTGGGAAAGAACTGCTTGAATTCGCCATACAATTGTGCTGCCAAGGTTTTATTATGACAGAGTACTAATGTTGGTCTATTTACTTCTTTAACCACATTAGCCATGGTAAAAGTTTTCCCTGAGCCAGTAACACCACGAAGTGTTTGGTAGGGGAGACCTTGCTCTAAACCTGAAACAATTTTTTTTATTGCCTGTGGTTGATCACCAGTAGGTAGAAATTCTGAAACCAGTTCGAAATCCATAGTAGTTTGAAAAAAAAAGGCATTCTGTTTAGAATGCCTTTAGTAAATTTATAAACTTCTTAAATAAGTCATTCTAGATTTTAGCTCTTCGAACTTCTCTTTTTGCCTTTCAATGTTTTTACGCACTTCCTTTAGGAGTGGATTGTCATCTTTTGCATTCTTAAAGAAACTGATATTATTTTCTAATAGCGATAACTCTTCTTTACATTTTTTGGAAGATTGTTGTGTTTTATACAACTCGTCGTTCAATCTATCTTCATCACCTTCAGCTACAATAGCTTCGATTCTAGTTTTAAACTGAATAGCTCTTTTTTCAGTTTTATCCATGTCTAATTGCTCAAAGTAAGCATCTATTAAACCACGGAAAGTACTTTCTATCGCTTTAACATTTTTACGAGGTACTCTACCCATTTCTTTCCAAGAGTTGATGAAACTTTTAATTGTTTCAACATCTTTCTGAGTATCGCCTGAGTTTTTATAAGCTTCAACTTCTTTAAGGAAATCTTGTTTTACAACAAGGTTACCATCGTATTCTTTATCTTGCTCTTCGTGCTGTTTCTTCAAATTATCGAAGAATGTATTACAAG
>Ga0308002_1000134_pt1 | contig 29717 bp, 42 predicted proteins | sample Neamet34_FD_203148 | JGI IMG/M metagenome (GOLD analysis project Ga0308002, IMG submission 203148) | Marine microbial communities from water near the shore, Antarctic Ocean - #34 | ecosystem: Environmental > Aquatic > Marine > Unclassified | place: Southern Ocean | collected 2014-06-06
AGGTAGTTGCTCCAAGCATACCACGAGCCATACACAAGCCCTGAGCCAGTACCAACAAAGAGTAATCCGATTAACCAATAAGGAGCAAACCTTGATATGATTACAATAAGCAATCCAAGGATTAGTGTTGTTAATAACTCAGCAGTCTTTGACCAATAAGGTCTCTGGATTATTTCGTTGTCTAATAGGGTTTGTAATGATACTGCGGCAGGCATAAAGTTAAACTGTGGACCTTTCGGGGTAGCTATGATGCCTCCGATTCTAGAGGTCATTGAACCAATAATAACTTTCTTACCAGCAAGGGCAGACAAATCAGTAGAGGCAGCAGATACTATAGTGAACTCTTTGTTCCATCGTAACCATATCTGGGCGTTGGCGTCAGTCTGAATTATAGGAAAACCTTTAACCCTAACCTTATCAATACCACCTGCATGTGATTTAATAGCAGCAGACGGTATTCCTTTCTCGACCCTCATTACCTCTATTGCCATTGAAGGGAATACGTCTTCCCCTATAGCCATGAATAAAGGTAATCGCCTAACAACACCATCAATCTCAGGGACGGTATTAAGCACACCAACTCCTGCTGCGTTCATACCAAGTAAAGGTATAGGTCCGAGCATACCACTCCAAGTATAGAGGAAGGGTAGTGGGTTTTGTCCTATCTTAGCAATTCCACGAGGAACAGCGTTTTTGTTCTCTGCTAATTGTGTGGATCCCACTTGAGCTATGATAACCCCTTGTGCTCCCACTATTGCTTGAGCTAATGCCATATCACCACCGAGTCTATCCTCTTCGGTCATAATGATAGGGACGATTATCTCATAGGCACCTGCTTCCCTCGTGTTCCATATAAGGTCAGCAATAACTTCACGTGACCATGGCCATTGACCATACTTCTCCATTGCCTCTTCGTCTATAGCTAGTATAGCGATGTCGTCGGATAAGACTGGTTCGTCTGATTGTTGTAGGATATCGAATGATTTAAGCCTTGCTATCTGGACAACAGAGCTATCATCGAAGTGAATGTATGTCATGAATAATGACAGGACGAGTGGTACTATTAAAGTTAGTTTCATACCAGTATATATATGTTTTTTTTTATAAATAATGCTATGGAAAGTTATTTAAGTCTTATTACAGATGTTGGTTTCCCGATCGTAGCTTCATTGGCTGGCGGTTTTTTCGTATACCTCACGATTAAGTTTATACTTGATGGTGTGCTGCAAGACATAAAGACTCAACGGATGTTCGTTATAGCCTTAGATAATAGGGTTAAGACAATGAACAACGAGATCGTTAGAATCGATATGAAGATGTGTAGGGCGTTTGGTATTAAACCAGACTGGGATAGAGTTGCCCGTGCCGATGGCCAGAAAGACGCAAGGAAAGATTAATGGATATTGGTGCTGCAATTAACCAGTACGGGTTCCCTATTATCGCTGCTGGTGGTCTTGGTTACTTTATATACTATATTTGGAAGTGGGTTACTACGGAAGTGGACCCTATAATCGGAGAGTCTCATATGACTCTCATTGGATTGATTGATAGAATCAGAATGTTGGATAACGATTTAATTAGGTTAAACACCAAATTGGATATGGTTATACAGCAACAGGAATTAGAAAATGGTAAAAAGAATATTGTTCATAGGTATGTTGAGCCTGAGTCTGACGACCCAAGCGAGTAGTCTAGGATTCAGTTTTGCTAACCCATCCTTCAGTGGTAATGGGTTCTCTACACACGCGCTCTCAATAGGCCAATTAGAATTCAACAGACAAAAAGATATAGACGATGCCGCTGCAGCTGCAATAGCTAAGGCTGAACGAGACGAAAAGAACTCGGTCATGAATAAGTTTATCACTAACGTCGAATCAAGAATTTACGCAACATTATCCAAGCAACTCGTAGAGAATATGTTTGGGGTTTGTTCAGCGGAGGAAGTCGAAGCGGAGACTTGTACGGTAACTACGAGTGGAACAGCGACTTATATGGGGGCTACAATGGTGTGGACTAGGGATGATATTAACAATACAATCACTCTCCAAATCACTCAGCCCGATGGTACTGTTACAGAGATTATAGTACCGATTAAAGGTTTTGGATTCTAAATGAAAATATTAATACTAGTGGCATTACTCATAGCCTTAACTGGCTGCTCAACACTAACTGGTGTCGTTGAGTATACAGCTCCAAGGTCGCAAGAAAACCCCTTACAAAGTGTATTGGATGAAGTCCCTGCTTTAGGTGGTGAAAAGATTACTGTCGCTGTATATAATTTTAAAGACTACACGGGGCAACGGAAAGCGGTAGCTAGTGGTTCGAGTTTAAGCTCTGCTGTTAGTCAAGGTAGTCAAGTATGGGTGATTAAAGCATTACAAGATGTTGGCCACGGTACTTGGTTTCAAGTAGTAGAAAGGGGCGCATTAGACTCTGTGGTTAAAGAGCGTCAACTAATTAGGAATACGAGGGAGTTACACGGTGATAAGGATGTATTGGAACCGATGTTATTCGCTGGTATTATTATCGAGGGTGGTATAGTAGGGTATGATTCAGACGTGATGAGCGGTGGAACAGGCGCTAGAATGCTAGGACTTGGTATGCAAGAAGAATTCAGAATCGACTGTATAACCGTAGCAATGCGAGTTATATCAGTGCAGACTGGAGAGGTGCTGTTGAGCGTGGCAACGGAGAAAACAATCGCTAGTAGTAGAACGGGTACAAGTGTGTTTAAATTTTTAGATATGGGTACTAAAGCTTTAGAAATAGAAAGCGGGAAGGGGTTCAATGAGCCGATCAATTATGCCACACGGGCAGCAATTGAGCAAGGCATAATTGAAGTAATTTATCAAGGCGCCAATAAAGGGCTTTGGGGTTTTAAGGGAGTAACGAATGAGTAAGCTAACAATGCTGAAATTCTTTATATTATTTTTTATGAGCTTTGGAGTTATGGGTAACAGTATTTACGTAACGCAGAGTGGTGCGGGTCTAAACTTGGCGATAGTTCAAGACGGATCTAATAACGTATTTGGTACATCACTAGCTAGAGTTGTATTGACAGGAACAGGCGCAGAGTGGACTATGTCCCAGATAGGTAACTTAAACGTTATTGCTGCTACAATCAACGGTAGTACATATACTGGTACTTGGGCTATAACAGGTTCGTCAAACGATATCGTGTTTACATGTGATACTGCAGGTGCAGGGAAGTGTGAGAGCGTAGACGTTGACGTATCTATTAATGGTGACTATTCTAATATTGATATTAATATAGGCGATATAGCTGCAGCAACCAATACTAACGTTAACTTAGATGTTGATGGTAACTATAACACATTCGACGCGGATATTGATGGAACTTCTCTATCGCAAGCGGCAAGCCCAGTAACTGTTACGTTGGATAACACCTGTGCTACATGTGGAACTGCTACAGCTGATACTAATAACCTAACTATGAATTACGATTCTAGCGGTAATGGAGATGTTGACGGGCACGAACTAATATACACCCATATTGGTACAGGTACTGTTGATGTTATCCAAAGTGGTACTGAGGACATGTTAATTGACGCCACTATCACAAGTACTGGTGCTGATGTTGATATCACTCAGACAGACTAGTCTATTATTATTATTCGTAGCATCGCAGAGTCAGGCGTTTATCGGTTCGGTAACTGATTTCTCTGGCTCTGCTGCTATTGAACGTGATGATGGGTTTGAAGTATATGATGTAGAAAACGACCTTACTGTTGAGTTATTAGATGTTGTTAATACCGCTAAGGGTAAGGTTCGGATAGAGTTTATAGACGATACTCTAGTTGATGTAACTGAACATAGTAAGCTGGTGATAGATGATTTCGTATATGATCCTGTCAGCGGTGAAGGTGGTTTAAGTTTAAAAGCAAGTCTTGGCACAGTAAGATACGCTTCGGGGCAGATAGCTAAGAACAGCAGACAGAACGTTCTTATTACTACACCGAGTGCAGTTATCGGAGTTAACGGTACTGACTTTGCTATGATAGTTAATGAGATAGGTGGGTCAATGATTACATTGCTACCGTCTTGCGATGACTCAGGTATGTGTGTAATAGGGGAAATATCCGTTACGACAGACGCTGGGTTTGTTATAATGAATCAGGCATTCCAGACAACATACGCGGACGCGGCTGGTATTAAACCAACGAAGCCAGTGATACTAGATTTAAGTGAGGAGATGATGACTAATCTCCTTATAATAAGAAAGGCTAAAGCTCTAGATGAAGACGGAGAAATTGCCGCTCAAGAAGCTAAAGATAAGCTGAGTGATATACTTGGTGTTGACTTCCTGAGTACAGATGCGTTATTCTCCAGTGATTTGGATGATGATGATGGTGACCAGAGATGGAGAACTGAATTAGATGATAATGATTTCTTCTTCGGTGAACTACTAGGTGACATATTAGAGCAATTGAACCTCGCATTAGCGAAGCAATTGAGAAGTGATTTTGATAAAACCTCTTCAGCGAATAGGCAGGGCTTAGACGAAGAGACAGGGACACGGCTCACTGATTTAGACGGTGTGTGGACTTTATCAAGAACAGATTTTGAAACTGGCCAGAATTGGTCATTAGAGTTAGATCAGAACTATGGGTATATTATCGACTTTGTTCAGCAAGACTTTGAATGGTACGACTATCGCCTTGGTGATGGGGATAACGTTATCAGCATCCGTCAACGCGAATGAAGCTTATATAAGTGTCAACGGATCTGGGGTTGATTTAGCTATCACCCAAGATGGAGATAATAACCAAGTTGGTACTTCGACTGATAAGTTTAGTGTTAACGGTACTAGCAACACCTTATTCATACTACAAGAAGGACAGTGGAACCAAGTGTTTTACGTCGGTTGGTGGGGTTCTCAGACACATACTGGTGGTGATATAAAAGGTAATAATAATAACATAAGGGTTGAACAGTATAATACTACAGGCACTGATGTTAATAAGGTAGGTATGCATATACCGAGCAGCGATAATAACGTACACGTATGTCAAGGGAAGTCGTTCGATGATGCGGCTGATACCACCTGCTCAGGTACTGTGGATGAATATGGTGGTCATACAGCGGTCATCGACTTACATGGTGGTGGTAATGATGTAAAGATTAGTCAACAATCGGGTACTGTTAATTCAGACCATACGGCTAATATATTCACATACGGAGGGGATGATAATAATATCTTCGTTAAACAAAATGGTAATGGTAACAAATATCTTAATATGATAGTAAGAACCGATGGAGGTTCACAGAGTATCATACAGGACGGCAGCGGAGCTCATACCGCTACAATAGATTTGGGAGGTTCGTATAAGACGGACTTAGATTTAACGCAGGATAGCAGTGATAATAAGAGCTACACTTTAACACAGAACTGCCAAACTATTGGTGGTTGCTCGCTTACAGTATTACAAAACTAGGAGATTATAATGTTTGAAGACACACTATGGATATATACAGCAATTGCGGGTTCCTTAATTGGAGCAGCTTCTCTGTTTTATATCAAAGATACCAACATAGGGTTATGGGCTTATGCTAAATTTGATAGCATCATCGACTTCCTTAGAGATAGGTATGGTTGGACTTGGCTAGATCAAGATCCAGACGCGTGGAAAAAGGTCAACCCGAGGATATCGGCTAAGATCTTAGAACTAGAAAACCGTATTAAACAATTAGAAGGGGAAGTATAATGGGAAGCAATATAGGATTAATTGGAATGGGTGTGATCGCTATATTCGCGACGTCATTTATTAAAGTGGCTGCGGTTGGTGCAATCGTATGGGGCATTTATAAATGCTACAGAGATTGGGAGTTAACTGAATGAGTATCTCGGAATTAAATGTAAAGGAAAGGAGTTTATTGTTCGCTACATTAGCAACAATGTCCTATAATAAAGTCACAGCGGTTCGTAAGTCTGTTAGGGAATTCGGTTTCACTAAGGTTAAGTTCTACAACTTAGAAGGGGCTCAAGCGTATAGATTTGAGAGTAATACAGACGTTGTTATAGCGTGTCGTGGAACTCAACCAACAGAATTTAACGATCTTGCCGCAGACCTTAAAGCTTTCCCTGTAAAATCAGAGACAGTATCACGTGTACATAGGGGCTTTAAAGCGGAAGTTGATGTACTTTGGCCTGCTGTATCAGTTGATGTTGAGTGTGTTAATAAGCGTTTATGGTTCTGTGGACACAGCCTCGGTGCTGCAATGGCAACTATTATGGCTGGACGATGTGCTGCAGAGCCTGAATTCACTACTCCAACTCAGCTGTACACCTTTGGGTCTCCTCGTGTGGGTTGGCCGACCTATGTTAAATCATTAAAGGTTGATCATATCAGGTGGCAGAACAACAACGATATAGTCACCCGTGTACCTTTACGCTTAATGAATTATAAGCATCATGGCAGGTTGCACTACATTAACAGCAAAGGCGCTATTAACGCTACAGGTGAATATAGCATTATTAAACGGTTCTTTGATAGGTTAAGTGGTATGTTATCTGGTCTACTTAAAGGGTCTATTGATAACTTCTCCGATCACTCTATGGATAATTACGTATCCGCTCTGAGTGAATGGGTAAATACACAAGATAGATAACATATAAATAATAGAAAAGGGAATAAACGACATGACTCCACAAGATTTTAGCGAACAGATATCGATGTTAGTAACACCATTTATCAGTATGATGATTGGTATTATCATAGCATTATGGGTTAAAGACTTCGCGGCTAGTATGGCGAAGGGTATGTCGTTTAAACTATTCGGTCCATTTAAGGAAGGGGATAAGGCAATATTAGACGGTGAGTCTTGTGTTGTCGTGAAGATAGGTTTATCTATGACTGTTTTTGGTGTACAGGATGGAGATGACTATATCTGGAGATACGTTCCTAACCAGAAAATCGCTAACTTAAAGCTTGGTAAAGTTATAATTAGCAATGATAAACTATAAATATCTTAATACACAGACATCAAGAAAGGTTCAGGAATGGATAATAGGATCAACGAGCTGGAGAAACAAGTGTTCTCACTTCAAGGCCAGACGAAACAATTAAGAAGGACTAAGGCTGAATTACCTCAGTGGATGAAAAATGCCACTGTTGTGATACTACTAGGTATATTCGGGCAAACTGTATCGAGCACGTGGTGGGCATCTGAAATCACATCGAAACAAAAACAACTAGTTATAGACGTCAGAGAGAATAGCGATTATAGGGTCTCTGCGCAAGATAAATACCAAGAGATAATGATTGAACTAAGTAAGTTGACTCTTACTCTAGAGCTATTAACCCAGCAGAATCAGTCTCTATTAGACAGTATGCACTCACAATAAATTAAAATAGGAATACCATGAAAACAATCAACCAAATCAGAGAAGCTTCCCAAGCCAAATGGGTAATCACTGTTAAACAGAAGTTCAACGGCTTAAAGCTTAAGGACTCTGTAGAAGTAGTTGCACGCGGAACTACTGAGGCTTTGAAGAAAGGCGCTAAGAAACTTGGTGTTCCAGAAGCTTGGAAGCATGCAGGCGTATTGGACGTTAATAAACTATCGGAAGGTACTGAGTCTCTTGATGAAGTAAAGGGTGATAAGGCGGCTTATCAGGTATTCTTCAATAAGACCTTAAAGAAGTACGGTGCTGAATCTCCAGAAAGCTTATCCGACGCAGACAAAAAGAAGTTCTACGACGAGATTGATGCAGGCTGGGAAGGCGATAACGAGGAAGACTAGTATGTTGACTTTCAAAGAAGTGATGGAAGCTGTTAGTGCTGATGGTAGAACCAAAGGCGTTAAACAGGCTATCGAACGTGCAGCTAAACGTAAAGCCTCCAAGCTATCGGAAACAGATAAGATATTAGCTAAGGCTAACTTATCTATCTCTGGTATGGGTGAGAATATGACTGCTGGTGGTTCTGTGGGTACTGGCGACATAGACACTTACGAAATGCCCCTTGGTAAAGTAAGGAAACGTAAAAAGTGATGAACTTTAAAGAGTTACGGGAGAGAACTAAATCTTCTGGAATGGTAAAGAAGCCGTTGGATAAAGCAACGGCTGCGACTATGAAGATGACAGTTAAAAATGTACATACTTCATTGGACCGATTAGCTTGGCAACTAGAGAATCAGGTTGAGGTCGATGGTGATATGACACCCTCTATTAAAATGATTGATGCGCTAATTAAAGATGCTAAAACTATCGAGAAAGAATTTAAGAAATTACTTAAAGTATAGTATAATTCTTAATATAATTCTTAATTTAAGTATGACTGTATTCCTGACGTTACCAGAAAAAAACAATACGCCTATATTATCTGAATACGGCACCAGAGAAGCCAACTTGACTAACGTTGTTGCTGGTGCTGCTGGGATTGATTACCCTAAATCTATGACGATTAATAGTGGTTCTTGGACTACGCAAGCCACTATATTAGTGTACGACGATATACTTCGGTTCGATAAAGGTACATTAACCAACACCACTCCGATCACCAAAGATAATTTTAAGTTTAGCACCTTCCAGACTAACATATTTTGGTGGGTTGATAACTTAATTGGTATGGAATCTGATTGGAGGAAGAATGCCTCCCCAGGAATTGTGGGTAATACAGCATATGGTTATGGGCAGTTCACAGAAGCTTCAGTGATAACGGCTCTTAATAGGTACACAGAGCATATCAAAAGGTATAATAAAAGACATACCATACAGATTAAAGTGCCTGAGTGGGTGACTAATGGTAAAAGACGGATTGCTGATAATAATTATCATACTGATATTATGGATGAATTATCGTATGACCAAGTGAGTGCGCTGATTATAATCCATGCACATTCTAAACTAACAAACGACTTTGATTGGGTTAAACTCCAACGGGCTGATGTATTAGCTGCTAAACGTATATATTCTGCTGGGCATCACACAGATCCTGATGCTAAGACTAAAGCCCGTATGGATAGTTTTTGGATAGATAAACATCAAACGGCTAAAGACCTAATAATAAAACAATATAAATAATAGTATACTGTTTAGGAAAGAATTATGGCAAGAGTAACTACAAGATCTGGATTGGTTGAACACGCATTAAGAGCGTTGGGTGCCCCAGTAATAGAAATTAACGTAGACGAAGATCAGGTTGAAGATCGAATTGATGATGCGCTTCAGTATTATCAAGAGTATCATTCAGACGCTGTTGTTCGTACCTACTACAAGCACCAGTTAACCGCTGTGGATATAACTAATAGTTACATCTCAATCCCTGACTCAATCACTTCCGTTGTGAGGTTATTAGATCTAGGTATGGGTGGTTCTTCAGAGGCTCTATTCAACGTCAACTATCATATGCGTTTATCCGATATGATGACTATGAATACAAGCTCTAAAGGTCTTCAGCTATACGCTCAAAGAACAAGCCACTTAGCTCTATTAGACGATAGATTAAACTCTACAGAATTACTAAGATTTAACCGTCACGTAAACAGACTACATATAGACGAAGGGTTCAACGACCTTAAAGGTTCTGTGTGTTCTAACGTGGCTTATACTACTGAATCTACATGTACTGCGGCTGGTGAAACTTGGACTGCTGGTAACTGGATCATTATAGAAGCTTATCAGATTGTAGACCCTGAGACATATACTGATGTTTACAATGACATGTTCCTTAAGAGATATGTAACCGCCCTAATTAAACGTCAGTGGGGACAGAACATGAGTAAGTTTGAAGGTATGCAGCTTCCTGGAGGCGTTACAATGAACGGCTTACAAATCTATCAGGACTCTGTGGAAGAAATTAATAAGCTGGAAGAAGAAATGCAGGCAGCTTGGATGTTGCCTGACGATTTCCTTATGGGGTAACTGATGGCCACTAATGTATACTTCAGCGGTTCAGTAAAAAGCGAACAAGGCTTATACGAAGACCTTATTATAGAGTCTATCTCTATCTACGGACAGGACGTTATATACGTCCCTAGAACACAGATAGCTGACGACTCTATATTAAACGACACATATTCTAAATTCGACGACGGCTATACAGTTGAAATGTATATCGAGAACGTTGATTCATTCGAAGGTGACGGAGATCTACTATCCAAATTTGGATTAGAGATTCGTGACCAGGCTACATTCATTGTGGCTAAACGTAGATGGGAAAAGCAGATTGGCCTATATGACAGCGATGTCAGACCAATGGAAGGTGACTTAATATACCTTCCTGTAACTAAGGCTTTGTTTGAGATTAAATTCGTTGAACACGAGCAACCATTCTACCAATTACAAAACCTTCCTGTATATAAACTACAGGCTGAATTATTCGAATACTCTAATGAGTCTCTTGATACAGGTATTGAAGGTATTGATTCATTCGAAGCTACCAACTCAGACTTATACACTTACTGGGTTAATGCTGGAACGGGTGATTATACTGTAGGCGAAACTATAACTCAATGGACTGGAGTTAACGATGACCTCGGAGCTCCTATCAATATATTGGGCGAAGTTGCTGCTTGGGAGGACTTAAGTGCTACCACAGGTAACTTGACTATCGTATCTCACGTAACATCGGACGGTAAGTTTAGAGAATTCTATGTATCAGCGGACGCTACTAAGCAACTTGTAGGTACTGAATCTGGTGCTCAATACGATGTACAAGAGATAAGAACATCTGTTGAAGGTTACGGTAGTGACTTCGAGACTAACGAAGCGTTCGAGACAGCAGCAGATTCTATTATAGACTTCACGGAGGACAATCCTTTCGGGATGCCATAATATATGTTTACTAATCATTTTTATAACTCAAGTACACGCAGAACTGTATCGGTATTCGGTTCCTTATTTAATAATTTGGAAGTTGTTAAGACCGATTCGGCAGGTAAGGTTCTACAGAAGATTCAGGTTCCTTTAGCATACGGACCAAAACAGAAGTTTTTAGCTAGGGCTAAAGACTTAACAGATCCTAAGATGGCTATCAAATTGCCTCGGATGTCTTTCGAGATAACCGATATGAGCTATGATGGCGCTTCTAGGGTAAGTAAGAACAAGAAGTATACAGCCGTTGATGTTACTGATACGTTAAAGCTTAAGACGTTGAGTTCTCCTGCTGTATATAAGGTAGGGTTTGAGCTTAACATAATGTCTAAGAATCAAGACGATGCCTTACAGATATTAGAGCAAATACTACCTAAGTTCCAACCTGATTATACTATCACCATTACAGATATTCCTGATATGGGTATTAAATCGGATGTTCCTATTGTATTAACAGGCGTTACTCTAGCTGACGAATACGAAGGTGACTTCCTTTCTAGACGAACTATAATCTATACATTGACGTTCGAGGTCAGAGTTAAGTATTACAACGGTATTGGGTCATCTAAGAAGATCACTAACACCGAAGTGTATTATAAAGACACAGACTCTCAAGCTAACATCGAATCACAAAAGGTCGATGGAACAACTACACCATATACTGAAACAATTGACTTTTTTAATGAGTGAACACTATGAGTGAACATATTGAAGACGACTATACCCACATACGAGACGAATTATACAGCCTAACTACCCAAGGCAGGGAAGCTATTGAATTGATGTTGGAAGTCGCTAGAGAATCTGAGCATCCGAGAGCGTTCGAGGTGCTAGGGCAATTAATTAAACAAAATGCTGATATATCTGAAAAGATAATGAAGCTGCAGAAGAGTAAGAAAGAAGTTGATAATGTTACCGATAATACTCCCCCTGCTCTTGGTGGTCCAGATGTTGTTAATAATAATGTCTTTATAGGTTCAACTGCTGAACTACAAAAAATGTTACGTGATGAGATAGTGATTGAAGATGCTGAGAATATTCATAGGGTATGACGAGGTTGAATCGGTTGCTTGGCACACTTTAGTTCATTCAATATATCGTCACGCAACCCAACCTGTATCCATAACACCCATTAACACCAAAAACCTTCCTATGTTCACACGGGAATTGGACGATAAACAATCCAACGCATTCTCGTTTTCTAGGTTTCTTGTACCTTACTTAAGTGGATATACAGGATACGCTATATACATGGACTGTGATATGTTATTGCGGACGGATATCTATAAAGTAATGGAAGAGATAGATCCATCCAAGGCAGTATCCGTCGTTAAACATAATTACACTCCTAAATCGACTGTCAAATACTTAGGTAAGACACAGTACGATTACCCGAGGAAAAACTGGTCTTCCTTTGTTGTCTGGAACTGCGGTCATATCTCCAATAGGAAGGTAACGGCTAATCTAGTTAACAACGCAGGTGGTGCTCACTTACACAGATTTAAATGGTTGGCTGATAAAGAAATTGGTAAGCTCGACGTTAAATGGAATTGGTTAGTAGGTGAGTATGACGGAGAACCAGAGAACGTCTGTAACGTACATTGGACAGTTTGTGGACCGTGGTTTACTGGCTGCGCTAACGTAGTGACAGGGTATAAAAACGTACCGTTCGCTGGGGAATGGTTTAAAGAGAAAGGATTGATGAATGGCAAAGCCTAATAATTATTTAGGAAACCCTAATGTAAGGGGTGCCGACGTACCACACGAGTGGACTAAACACCAGTTAATCGAATACAAGAAATGTATGGATAACCCTACATATTTCGCTATCACCTATTGTAAAGTTATCCACTTGGATCACGGTTTAGTCCCTTTTAAGTTATATCCTTATCAGGAAGATATGTTCCACCACTTCAACACCAATAGATTCTCCATTGTATTAGCCTGCAGGCAATCAGGTAAATCTATATCGACAGTAGCTTATCTCCTGTGGTATATCATATTCAAGGCTGATCAGGTGGTAGGTATCCTCGCTAACAAAGGCGACACAGCCCGAGAGATGTTAGGACGAATAACGTTGATGTTAGAGAATATACCGTTCTTCCTCCAGCCTGGATGTAAAGCACTTAACAAGGGTTCTATAGAATTTTCTAATAACTCAAAGATTGTAGCAAGGGCAACTTCCGCTTCATCTATTCGTGGTATGTCCATGAACCTAGTTTATCTAGATGAGTTCGCGTTCGTTGAGCAAGATGTAGAGTTCTATACCTCTACCTATCCTGTAATATCATCGGGTAAGACTACCAAGGTCATCATTACATCGACACGTAATGGTATGAATAACATGTTTAATAAGTTGTACGAAGGTGCTGTTCAAGGTACTAACGACTTCAAACACTTCAGGGTAGACTGGTGGGACGTTCCTGGACGTGATGAGGCTTGGAAAAAGCAGACAATAGGTAATACGTCAGAACTTCAGTTCCGTCAGGAATTCGGTAACGAGTTACTAGGGACAGGTAATACGCTGATTAACGCTGAAACCTTAATGGGTCTTCAGTCTATTGAACCTATATCGGATCATAATCAAGTTAAGATATACGAAGATCCTATCGAAGGGCATACGTATATCATGTTTGTGGACGTAGCTAAAGGTCGCGGACAAGACTATTCGACGTTCAATATTATAGATGTAAGTACCAATATATTCAGGCAGTGCGCTGTGTTTAGAAATAATATGATAAGCCCATTATTACTCCCTGACGTTTTGTATAAGTATGGTAATCATTACAACGAGGCATTAGTTGTTATAGAGAATAACGATCAGGGTGCCATGGTTTGTAACGGTCTACACTACGATTTAGAATATGAAAACATATTCATGGAAAGTATGATTAAGGCTAACGCCATCGGTGTGACAATGACCAAGAAGGTTAAACGCATCGGTTGTTCTAATATTAAAGATATTATAGAACGTGGTAAGCTAGTTATACACGATAACGAAACGATCATAGAGGCGTCTTCCTTTGTAGAGAAGGGTGCGTCTTACGAAGCTGATCATAACGGTCACGATGACTTAATGATGAACTTGGTACTGTTTGGTTGGTATACGTCTACACCGTTCTTTGAAGAATCTGTTAACGGTAATATGAAGGATATGTTATATAACGAACGTATCTCCCAGATGGAAAATGACTTGATACCAGTTGGAGTTTTCTACGAAGACGCGGACGGGTCGGGTCATCCTCTAGGTGATGGGTGGGAAGTGTGGAAAGGATGAAAGTTATAAATAACTATATTGATATAATCGTATTATGAAAACAATCTTATAATTACAGAGGTAATAAAATGGCATTTCTAGTCTCTCCTGGTGTACAGGTAAAAGAAATAGATATGACCAACGTGGTTCCAGCAACTTCATCAAGTACTGGTGCTATTGCGGGTTCATTTCAGTGGGGTCCAGTAGACGAAATAACTACTGTATCTTCAGAAACCCAATTGGTTAAAATCTTCGGGCAGCCAAATGATGACACTTATCATAGTGTTCTATCAGCGGCTAATTTTTTAAGCTACGGAAACTCTTTGAGAGTTGTTCGTGCTGTCGGTTCGAGCGCATTAAACGCTTCTTCTGGTGCTTCTGGCTTACTAATCAAAAACGACACACACGCGGTAGGCATTAGCGGACAAGATGTGGTTGCTAGGTATCCTGGAGTTGTAGGTAACTCTATCGGTATTTCTATCTGCCCTGCTTCTTCTGCTGCTTTCACAGCTTGGACTTGGAAAGGTTCTTTCAGCGCGGCTCCTGGAACTTCTACTGGAACAGCTGCTGTATCTGGTTCTAACGACGAAGTTCACGTTGTAGTATATGATGCTACAGGTGGTATCACTGGTACTATCAATACTATCTTAGAGACTTATGAATATTTGTCTCAAGGTTCTGACGCTAAAGACGCATCTGGTTCAAGTAACTATGTTAAAGACGTTCTAAACGCTAAGTCAGCTTGGGTACGTATTATCACGATCACTGAATTAGCTAACCTTGGTGACGTTATAGCAAGTACAACATTCGATACAACTATCGAAGGTGCTGGTGATAACATCTATACTAAGTCACTAGCTCACGGTGTTGACGATAATGCTATCGGTGCTTCTGAAACAGTTCTAGCTTACGATATGTTTGCTGATGCTGAAACAGTTGATGTCTCTTTACTGATGATGTCTAACGCTAACTTATCTACTACAGATAACGAAACAGTTTGTGATAAGTTAATCTCTATCGCTTCTGCCCGTAAAGATTGTGTTGCCTTTGTATCACCAACGTTCGCTATGGTAACTGCTGCAGCGTTGTTAACTTGGAGAACTTCTCTAACGTCTTCTACATATGGATTCGCTGATTCTTCAGCCTTATATGTTTACGATAAATACAATGATAAGTATCGTTGGTTAGCCGCTTCTTCTTCAATGGCTGGTCTTGTGGCTCACACAGACTCAACTGCTGATGCGTGGTTCTCACCTGCTGGTTTCTCTAGAGGAAATCTAAGAAACGTAATTAAGTTGGCTTACAACCCTAAACAGGTTGATAGAGATGACCTATATAAGGTGGGTATTAACCCTATCGTTACATTCCCTGGAAAAGGAACTGTATTGTATGGTGATAAGACCTTACAAACTAAGGCATCAGCTTTCGATCGTATTAACGTTCGTAGGTTGTTTATCGTATTAGAGAAAGCTATCTCTACCGCCTCTAAAGCGTCGTTGTTTGAATTCAACGATGAGTTCACTAGAGCGCAATTCCGTAATATGGTTGAACCATTCTTACGTGATGTTAAAGGTAGACGTGGTGTTACAGACTTTAAAGTAGTTTGTGATGACACTAATAACACAGGTAACGTTATTGACACGAACAGATTTGTTGCTGATATTTACATCAAACCTGCTCGCTCTATTAACTTTATCACACTTAACTTCATCGCTACTAGAACTGGTGTTGAGTTTAGTGAAATAGCAGGAGGTAGCTAATCATGGCTCAATTAGGCGTAGATGATTTTAAAGCGAAGTTAAGTGGTGGTGGCGCGAGAGCTAACCTTTACCAAGCAACTTTGGGTTTCCCTTCGTTTGTTAATTCTAATATTGAATTAGCCTCTTTTATGGTTAAAGCGGCTCAATTACCTGGATCTACAATCACTCCTATCATGGTTCCTTTCCGTGGTAGACAGCTACAGTTAGCTGGTGATAGAACGTTTGAACCTTGGACAGTAACCATTATCAACGATACTGGTTTTGATGTTAGAAACTCTTTCGAAGAGTGGATGAATGGTATTAACCAACATAACTCGAACTCAGGTTTGACAAGTCCTTCTGATTATATGTCAGATATGGAAATTGCTCAGCTTGATAAGAGCGGTGCTACAGTTAAGAACTATAACATCAGAGGATGTTTCCCGACTAACTTAGGACCTATTGAAGTGTCTTATGATTCGGAAAACACGATCGAAGAATTCACAGTTGAATTCCAAGTGACTTATTGGGAATCCGATAAGACTAGTTAAACACTAAAGGGTGTTCGAGAGAGCACCCTTATTTTAGTGTATAAATAATACTGTATGCTAAAATAAGGGTATAATAAGACTATGGCAGAAGAAAAATCATTGTTCGGTTTCTCCTTCAAACGGAAGAAGAGCGAAGAACTTAAAAAAGTAAAAACGTTTACTCGTGATGAGGAAGACGGTTCGTACGAGATATCGCCATCGGGTGGTTATTTCGGTCAATATCTAGATATTAATGGCGACCAATTCCAGAACGATATCGATCTGATTATGAAGTATCGTCAGATCACTTCGTATCCTGAGATTGACGCAGCTATCGAAGATATCGTTAACGAGTCTATAACTAAACCAGAGACTGGTGGTATTGTAGAGCTAGACTTAGACGAACTAGACCAGCCTGATAATGTTAAAAAGCTTATTGTGGAAGAGTTCGATAAGATCCTTTCTGTATTAGACTTTAACAATAAAGGGTATGACCTATTCAGACGTTGGTACACGGACGGACGATTGTTCTTCCATGTAATCATCGGTGATAATGCTGATTCGGGTATCATCGAATTACGTCCTATCGATCCTACTAAGATCAGAAAAATTAAAGAAACTGAGACCATTAAAGATCCAACTACTGGTGTTGATTTAGTGAGAACAGTAGGTGAGTATTATCTCTATCAAGACGATAATATGAACCAACAAAACGAAGGTCTGAAGATCAGCCCTGATGCTATTATCCAAGTTAACTCAGGACTTCTAAACGAAGCTCGTGATAAGGTTATTGGGTACTTACATAAGGCGCTTAAGCCTATGAATCAACTGTCTATGATGGAAGATTCAATGGTTATCTATCGTGTATCTCGTGCTCCTGAACGTCGTATTTTCTATATAGACGTTGGTAACTTGCCTAAAGGTAAGGCTGAGCAATACCTTAACAATACGATGAACAAGTATCGTAATAAGATTGTATATGATCCAACCACTGGTGCTATTAAAGACGAGCGTGATCATAAGAGCATTATGGAAGACTTCTGGTTACCACGTAGAGAAGGTGGACGTGGAACTGAGATAACAACACTTCCAGGTGGACAAAACTTGGGTGAAGTTGAGGATATCCTATACTTCCAGAAGAAACTATACCACTCTTTGAACGTACCTATGTCACGTCTAGAGCAAGATTCTACCTTTAACGTAGGACGTTCTTCCGAGATAACTCGTGATGAGTTGAAGTTCCAGAAGTTTATCGACCGTATTAGAAACAAGTTCAACGGATTATTCTTCCAAGCGTTAGAGAGACAATTGATCCTGAAGAAGGTTATTGTACCTTCAGACTGGAAAGAGATTAAGTCACAGATCAAGGTTAAGTTCACTAAAGATAACCACTATGCCGAGCTAAAAGAAACTGAGGTTCTTAAAGAGAGAATTGAAGTGTTAGGTATGATGGATGAATATGTTGGAACTTACTACTCTAAAGAATGGGTTAAGAAAAACATACTAAGACAAGACGATGAAATGATCGCAGAGATGGAGAAGCAGATAGCTGCTGAACCAGCGGTTGATGACGAATTCGATGATAAAGATTCGGAATAAACTTTTTTTATAAATATATTATACGGAGTAAATACATGAGTATTGAAGACCTAATTAACAACGTAAAGGCAGGTGACGCTCAGTCATCTAATAATTCGTTTAATAGTCTAATGGCTGATAAAATCAATACAGCATTAGATGTTAAGAGACAAGAAACCGCTGCAGCGATGTACGGTAACACTGAAGCAGAAGTTGCTGCAGATACGGAAGAGTAAAGATGATTGGTTTTAAAGAATCGTTCGCTATATTGACAGAAAAGAAGATGAAACTTCCTTCAGGAGAGAACCTTGTTAAAGAGTTCTCTAAACTAGGAAAGAAAAAGAACGTCGACGCTGTTATAACATCGAAAGGTTCTTCCTTCACTTTATACGTTGACGGTGTTGAATTAGATAAATTTAAAAGTCAGAAAGACGCTGAAAAGAATCTTTCTGAATTCATCAAAGTAATGGGCGTATAAGTACATGAAGTTAATCGCAGAATATACAAATAATAACTTGGGTTACACAATCCAAGAAGACGCTGATACTGGTAAGAAGAACGTATACATTGAAGGTATCTTCATGACTGCTGAAGCTAAGAATAGGAATGGACGTATATACTCCAGAGATATCCTAGAGCGTGCAGTAAGTAAGTACAATCAAGAACAAGTTATTACGGGTCGTGCAGTTGGTGAGTTGAATCACCCTGATGGCCCTTCCATTAATTTGGATAAAGTTTCTCACAGAATTACCGAACTTAAATGGGAAGGTAATGATGTAGTAGGAAAGGCATTAATATTAGATACTCCAATGGGTCAGATCGTAAAAGGTTTGGTCGAAGGTGGTGTTCAATTAGGTGTCTCTAGTCGTGGAATGGGTAGCCTCGAAACACGAAATGGCGCCAGCTATGTTAAGGATGATTTCATGCTTAATACAGTTGATATCGTTCAAGATCCATCTGCTCATAATGCCTTTGTAAATGGTATTATGGAAGGTGTTGATTGGACTCAAGGTAGTAGCGGCCAGTTCATCGAGGTAAGTGAATCAGGTGAGACTGAAATGATGGAACCGAAGGTAATTGTGGAAAAGGTGGATAACACTAATTCTGAAGTTGCTGGGTTTGAACATTTCCTCTCTAAACTATAACTCTGAAGGAGTATAAAATGTCTAAAGATATTATACAAGAAGATGTTGCTGCAGAGGTTATTGTTGAGGAAACTGTAGAAGTGGTAGTTGAAGAAACTATTACAGCTGAAGCTCCCCTAACAAAGGCTCGTACATTATCAGCAATTAACGCTTCTTTGACAGAAATGTCTAAAGAAGAACTGGACTCTATCTTCGAAGCAGCGGAAGCGGTTAAGGCGAAAGCTAAGACTGAAGACGATGAAGAAGATGATGAAGAAGGCGATGATGAAGAAGGTGAAGTAGAGAACGAAAAGAAAGAAGCTAAGTCTGCTAAGAAAGAAGAGAATTTCAAAGAAGACCTTGAAGCATTAGTTAAGGACGAAGAGTCTTTATCTGAAGGTTTCAAAACTAAAGCTGGAATCATTTTTGAAGCTGCTTTGCAAGAAAAGACTACAGCTAAAATCGCACAGTTGGAAGAGCAATACGCTTCTGACCTTGTTGAAGAAGTTGAAGCAATCAAAGAAGATTTGGTTGATAAAGTAGACGGTTATCTTAACTATGTTGTTGAGAGCTGGATGAAAGATAACGAAGTTGCCATCGAGCATTCTTTGAAGTCTGAAATCACTGAATCATTCATTGACGCTATGCATGGTGTGTTCTCTGAGCATTACATCTCGGTTCCTGAAGATAAGGTTGACGTTATTGACGCCCTATCAGAAGAACTTGTTGATGCTAAGGATCAATTGAATAACCTAACTGAATCTGCTAAAGAATTGACCGAGAAAGTGAAAACTTTTGAGAGAAAGACTATTTTAGATGAAGCTTGCGAAGGTCTTGCCGCTACTGAAGTTGGTAAATTAGCTAAGTTATGTGAAGGTCTTGAAGCCGACACTAATGCTGATTACGCTACTAAAGTTGCGACTATCAAAGAGTCTTACCTTAATAAAGACGAAGTGACTAGCGACACAGAAGTTGACGCAATCACCGAACAAAAATCTGTAACTGAAGCCGTTGTTGTTACTGATGCTATGGCATCGTACCTTGCTGCTATCAAACAAACTAAATAATTCTAACTGGAGAATCTAATGGAATTACAAGCTACACAACTACAAGAAAAATGGGCACCTGTCCTGAATTCTGAAGACGCATCAGTTATTTCTGATAGCCACAGACGTGCTGTTACCGCAGTACTTTTGGAAAACCAAGAGCAAGCTCTAAACGAGATCGCTGCTGGTTCATCTCGCGCAGGCGGTTCATCTGCTACTGGTAACATCGATAACTTCGATCCAGTATTGATTTCACTAGTACGTCGTGCTACACCAAACCTACTTGCGTTTGATGTTGCTGGTGTACAGCCTATGAAAGGACCTACTGGTCTGATCTTCGCTATGAAGTCTAACTACGCTGACGGTACTGCTGGTACTGATAACACTCGCGGAACTGCGGATGACGTTGCTCCTACTGAAGCATTGTTCAACGAAGCTGATACTTCGTTCTCTGGTTCTGGTTCTGCTGGTTCTGGTAAGGGTATGACTACAGCTACTGCTGAAGGCGATATCACTGGTACTATGGGCTTCGAGATTGCTAAAACTTCGGTTGAAGCTAAGTCTCGTCAACTAAAAGCTAACTACACTCAAGAATTAGCACAAGACCTTAAAGCTGTACACGGTCTATCTGCTGAAACTGAGCTTGCTAACATCTTGTCTACTGAGATCTTACACGAAATTAACCGTGAAATGATCCAGACAATGAACGTTGCTGCTAAAGTTGGTATGCACTTTAACGCTACTGTTGGCGCAACTGCCTCTGCTACTGTTTCTGTTTCTGACGGTCGTTGGGAAGTTGAAGTTTATAAAGCTTTGATTACTCATATCGAAAAAGAAGCTAACCAAATTGCTATCGACACTCGTCGTGGTAAGGGTAACTTTGCTATCATCGGACCTGGTGTTGCTGCTGCTCTTAACGCTACTGGTTCTGTACAGTACGGTAACACTGCTAACGTTGGAATGGAAGACGTTAACGGTAACTTGTTCCTAGGAACTTTGAATGGTATCAAGCTTTATGTTGATCCGTTTGGCGCTTCTGGAACTGTTACTATCGGTTATAAGGGTTCTAACGCTTATGATGCTGGTATCTTCTATTGCCCTTACGTGCCTTTATCTATGATGAAGACGATTGGTGAAGATGACTTCCAACCTCGTATCGGATTCAAGACTCGTTACGGTATGGCTACTAACCCGTTTGCTTCTGCTTCTGCAGCTTCAAACGTATACTACAGACGCTTCAACGTTACTGGCCTTTAAGCCTGACGTAAGTTAAGTAATATAATAATCCCCCTTAATTGGGGGATTTTTTTGATATAAATAAATGTATGACTACAAACTTCCTAAACCCGACATCATTCGTTCTCTCGTTAGATAGGTTAGAAAACCCTAACGCTGAGTTTACCGTCCAAACTATGGTTCTGCCAGAGGTTTCTGTTGACGGAGCACCGTATCAAACGCGCTCTAGAAACATAATGCTTAGTGCTGATAAAATAGTATATGGCCCATTCGATTGCACGTTCCTTGTAGATGAGGACTTAGCAAACTACCAAGAGATCTATAATTGGTTATATAACCAAGTAGATACTATTACTGATAGTCATAAAGATGTTACATTATCTATTATGTCCTCAGCGAATAACGTAATTAAACAAATTAAATTTGTGGACGCCCGTCCTACAAATCTTAGCTCTCTCCCGTTCGATATAACCACAGGTGATATTGAGTACGTGACTGCAGCTGTAACGTTCGAATATAGTTACTTCGAAATAACTTGACTTTCGACCTAAAATAAGGTATAATATTATGGCATATAGCGAACAAGTACTGGATCACTATGAGAACCCACGTAATGTAGGTAAGATGGATGAAACAGACTCGCACGTTGGTACAGGTATGGTAGGTGCACCAGCTTGTGGAGACGTAATGCGATTACAAATTAAGGTAAGTGACTCAGGTGTTATTGAAGATGCTAAGTTTAAAACCTATGGATGTGGTTCCGCAATCGCTTCTAGCTCTCTAGTTACTGAGTGGATGAAGGGTATGACATTAGAAAAGGCTGGTGAAATTCGCAATACACATATTGCCGCTGACTTAGCTCTACCTCCTGTTAAGATCCATTGCTCTGTATTAGCTGAAGATGCTATACAAGCGGCGATTCAAAACTATAAGAGTAAACACTAAGTGTCCATTACCATAACACAAGCTGCAGCTGATCACGTTACTAGTTACCTCTCTAATCGTGGGGCAGGACAAGGCGTAAGATTAGGTGTTCGGACTACAGGTTGTTCTGGTATGGCTTACACCATGGAGTTTGTTGATAAGATCTCGGATGATGATGAGATCTTTGAAGGTAAAGGTGTGAGGGTGGTTATTGATCCGAAAAGCTTATTGTATCTAAATGGTACAGAGTTGGATTACGCTAAAGAAGGGCTTAACGAAGGGTTCCAGTTTAACAACCCTAACTCTAAAAGTGAATGTGGTTGTGGTGAATCATTCAACGTGTAATTGAGCAGTATAAATAACTAATATATATTATTGAGGTAGATTATGATTAACATTGAAGACATTCTAGAGATGTGGAAAAAGGATTCCACTATCGACGAATTCAAACTGGACAATGCAACGATAACGAACGCAAAGATCCACTCCAAATATCTAGAGATGATAACCATCACTAAGATTCAGAAGAAAAAACGCGAGCAAGTATACAAAGAGCTGTTAAAGGCTAAGTGGTTATACTACAACGGAAAACTCTCAAAAGCTGAACTCGACCAATACGGTTGGGCATACGATCCTTTCAACGGGCTAAATAAACCATTGAAGGGTGATTTAAACTACTACTACGATTCAGACAAAGACATACAGAAGTCTCAAGCTGACATCGAATATTACAAAGTATTAGAAGACACCTTAAAGGAGATATTAGATACTATTAGATGGAGACATCAATCTATCTCAAATATCATTAAATGGCGAGCATTCGAAGCAGGGACCTAAAATGCCAGATCTAGTGGTAAGTGTTAAAAATAATGTTTACCTGATTGTTGAATGTGAAGACAAAGGAATACTACACGAGCTTTCCGAGTTCTTTACCTTCTTCGTTCCAGGATATAAATTCGTACCATCATTCAAGAACAAGATGTGGGACGGTAAAATAAGACTTCTCAATATGAGGAATCAGGAGGTGTACGCTGGTTTATTTCGGTATATTGTACAGTTTTGTAATGAACGTGACATACCAATTGTTTTTGAGGATTCTAATTCTCATTACTACGATCGCCCTGATATTATCTACGATAGTGATGTTAATTGGATGGACCAACTCCCTATTTCATCTGGGGGCAAGAAGATTACACCGAGGGATTATCAAAGAGATGCGGTCGAGTATGCCCTGATGAATCGTAGGGGATTGCTAATATCTCCTACAGCGTCAGGTAAGTCCCTTGTTATATACCTTATGATGAGATATTTCTTAGAGTATAATAAAGACAAGGTGTTGTTGATAGTACCAACCACTTCACTAGTTAAGCAGATGTACGGTGACTTCGCTGATTACTCTCAGTTCGACGAAACGTTTAACGTAGAAGATAACTGTCACCAAATCATTGCAGGTTGTGATAAAGGTCATAAAGAGAAGAGGGTTTATATCTCTACGTGGCAGTCAATTTACAAGATGCAAGGCGGTTACTTCCAACAGTTCGGAATGGTATTGGGTGACGAAGCCCATAACTTCAAAGCCAAGTCTTTAATATCTATCCTAAGTAAGTGTACAGAGGCTCGATATAGATTCGGTTTAACTGGTACTCTAGACGGTTCTCAAACACATAAGCTAGTATTGGAAGGTTTGTTCGGTCCAATTAAGAACGTAACTACCTCTAAGGCTCTTATTGATAGAGGCGATCTAGCTGAGATATCTATTGATGTTGTGTTACTTAAACACCCTGTTGAGCAATGCCAGCTAGTATGTAAGATGAAGTACCAACAAGAGATAGACCACATAATCTCTTATGGACCTAGAAATACTTTTATCAAGAACTTAGCACTGGATCAAGAAGGTAATACGTTAGTGCTGTTCAATTTCGTAGAGAAGCACGGTGTACCTCTATTCAGGATGATAAGTGAAGCGGCTCACGAGAAGCGTAAAGTCTTCTTCGTATCGGGTAATACCCCAGCTGATATAAGAGAAGATATAAGAAAGGTTACTGAGACCGAGAAGAATGCTATACTAGTCTGCTCTTTCGGTACGTTCTCTACTGGTGTTAACATCAAGAACTTACATAACATTATCTTCGCTGCTCCGTCAAAATCCCAAGTTAGGATCTTACAGTCTATAGGTCGTGGCCTGCGGAAGTCGGATAGAGCTACTAAGATATTCGACATTGCTGATGATCTACACCATAGAAAGACTAAGAACTTCGCCTTAACACACAGTGCTGAAAGGATTAAGATATATGCTAAAGAGAAATTCGTTTTCAAAATACATGAAGTACAACTATGAAAGATGATATCAAACACACGTCAGATTTGCCAATAAAATATTTTAAGCTTATTACTGGGGAATCTATTATAGGGTATGTGTATGACTCTGCAGTAGAGGATGGTGCTGTACTTAAGATAGAGGAACCAATGGTCGTAAGTATGAATCAACACTACGAATACGAACTCGTACCTTGGTTTCCATTCTCTATAAATAACTTACACTGTATAGATGTTTATAATATACTAAGTGAAGATGACGTAGCTGACCACATTAAGAAGATATATATGCGACTAGTTCTAGAGAAGTATGATACGAGTGAAGCTGTATTAGATGATGAACCTATTGAAGATCCTAATCCTCTACTCCATTAACATATGTACCCCGCCGTCAAACTCAAGTTTATTATAACCTATTTTCACTGAGAAATCAAGTTTATTATTAAAATAAATTAAACTTTACTTTACACCATAAATGCGGTACAATAGGTGTATATTGATTGATAAGGAACATTAGAAATGACTGAAAAGATTAAACCAAAGGACAAACCCCATTACGTTAATAACCGAGACTTCTCGTATTCGGTTGTTGATTATGTGCAATCTTGTATTGATGCTGACGCATCGGACGAAGTCCGACCTAAAGTAACAGACTATATCGCCACATGCTTTATGAAGATCTGTGAAGGCTTATCTCATAAGCCTAACTTCATCCGTTACACATACCGTGATGAGATGGTTATGGATGGTGTAGAGAATTGCTTAAGGGCTATTCATAACTACAACATTGATGCCGCTACTCGTACTGGTAAGCCTAACGCTTTCTCCTACTTCACTCAAATAGCATTCTTCGCCTTTGTTAGACGTATCACCCGTGAGAAGAAACAGGCTGATATTAAAGTCCAATTCTTGGAACAGGCTGACGTTGAACAATTCATTACTGGTATTGACGCTAACTCCCCTGTTGATCAAGCTTATGTTGACGGTCTTCGTAATAAGATTGCCACCATTAAAGTTAAAGACGAAGCCATTAAAGAGTTCGGTAAGGAAAAAGCTAAAGCAGAAAAGAAGGGTCTCGAGAACTTCATTAAATGAGGTTGTTAATAGTAGGTGATGGCGTAGTAGGTGGGTCTGTATCCAACGCACTACAACATAACCACAAGATAACCAAATTAGACCCACCTAAAGGTCTAGGTCACGATGTAGATCTATTCGACCTAAACCTATTCGATGGTGTTATTATATGCGTTCCAACCCCAGCAAATCGTGACGGTTCCTGTGACGATCTATTAGTACACAATTACATAAACCAAATCAGAGTTGGTGATACGGATATCCCTATCCTATTGAAGTCAACAACCTCTATTGAAACCCTCGAACTATATCAAAACGACCCACACCTAACGTTCAACCCAGAGTTCCTTACTGAGAGTAATGCGCATCAAGAATTCCTTAATCAAAGGTTCGCTATATTCGGTGGGGCTGAATCTAGGTTCTGGTATGAGTTGATTGTGACATCGGGGGTCTCTATAGGAACAACAAGGTTTACCGATATTATGAAAGCAGGTTACGCCAAGTATGCTATCAATACGTTCTTGGCTACTAAGGTTGTATTCTTTAATGAGTTAAAAGCGATGTATGGAGGTAGTGATTTTGATATGTTGACCGACCTAATCGGATTAGACGATAGGGTAGGTTCTTCTCATATGATGGTTCCAGGACCAGACGGTTCAGCAGGATATGGTGGGATGTGTTTCCCTAAAGACACAAACGCGCTTCTGATGTCATCAAAGCGTAAAGGACACGAGCTAACCTTATTAGGTAAGGTTATTGAAATCAATAATGAATTAAGGAACGATTAAGATGGATGAACCACAAGCATACGGACAGATGGACCAAGTAACGATTATGCCACCACAGGCTGATTTGTTATTGAGAGATATTTACATTTTCATGGGTGATGTTACAATGGGTTCTTGTTTACCCGTTATCGAGTGGATTATTTCCGCTAACTTAGCTGACAGACCTCCGCAGGAACTTACACTAGCTATTTGCTCTAGAGGTGGAGACTTAAATGCCTGCTTCGCATTGGTAGATGTAATGAAGGGTTCTAAGATACCGATTAAAACAGTAGGTTTAGGCATCATTGCTTCGGCTGGACTTCTTATGTTTATCTCTGGCACTAAAGGTCGACGCACGTTAACCCCTAACACCGCTATACTTTCGCATCAATATTCGTGGGGTTCTGTTGGTAAGGAACACGAATTGTTCGCTAAGGTTAAAGAGATGGAACTAATGACTCAACGAGTTATTGACCATTATAAGAAGTGTACTAAGCTAAACGACACATTAATCAGGAAGCACTTACTACCTCCTCATGATGTTTGGTTATCCGCTAAGGAAGCCAAGAAACTTAAGATATGTGATAGTGTAGAGGATATGTAAATGAAAGTTGGATTCACTTGTTCACCGTTTGACCTGTTACATGCAGGTCATTTAGAAATGCTTCGTGAGTGTAGAGAGCAGTGCGACTACCTCATAGTTGGGCTTAATATTAACCCGAGCAAAAGGGGTAAGTATCCAATCCAAAGCGTTGTTGAACGACATATCCAACTTTCTGGTATCAAGTACGTTAACGAGATCATCCCTTATTCTACGGAAGAAGAGCTGATCTCTCTATTACTATTAAAAAACCCTGACATAAGGTTTGTCGGGGAAGATTATAGAGATACCAATTTCACTGGCGATCAGCTAGATATTGATGTCTGTTATAATACACGTAATCATAAGTTCTCTTCATCGGAACTTAAGCGTAGGGTTATTGATAGTGAGTCTGAAGAGGTTGTGACAGGTTCTGCCTTGGTTAAGGAGAATGATGTATACACTGTACGTGATAATACAACCTTAGATAAGTTAACATTATCATCCACCGTATTACACCCTCTACAGAAAACTAAAGGTCACTACCACGACGATGTAGATGAAGTATATCATTTTATATCTGGTTCTGGGATTATGACTATCAATAGTGACGACCGCAAAGCTTTACATGAGGTTAAAGGTAATAGTTTTATCACTGTTAACGGTGGTGACTATCATCAGGTAGAGAATACGTCTCCTGAAGAAGACCTCGTGTTCGCCTGCACATTCAACGGGAAAATAAGGAATCACTGATGTTATATCATAGAATACTATTAACTGGCCATGACGGGTATATTGGTTCACACCTAATGCCTTACTTGGAAGATCTCGGTTACGAGGTAGATCCTTATCTTGGAGATATCGCTGATTTCTCGGTTAACCTATTCGATGATTATGATATGGTTATACACTTGGCTGCTCTAGCTGGGGTTAGACGATCTGTTGAGATACCAGACGAGTATTATAAAGTAAATGTGGACGGTACAAGACGAGTTATAGAGGAATGCTCTTTCAGTAGAACTCCTCTGTTATTCGCCTCTAGTTCTAACGCTAAAGAGTGGTGGACTAACCCGTATGCTGTGACTAAGAAAATCACGGAAGAGTTAGCTAAACACACCAACGCTATAGCATTCAGACCACATACCGTATATCCAGGTCGACCAGATATGCTGTTCGATCAATTACAAAAAGATCCTAATTCTATTAAGTACATCAACGTAGACCACACAAGAGATTTCACTCATATTGAAGATTTCTGCTCTGCGTTGTTGACTTTAATAGAAAACTATAGTATAATAGTAGATAAGGTTGTTGATATAGGTTCGGGTGTTCCTGTCCGTGTTATCGACGTAGCCAAGGCATTCGGATGGGAAGGTGAAGAGATTACTACACCTACTCCGCAGGAACGTGTGCATACTAAAGCAGACTCTACATTATTAGCTTCCCTTGGATGGAAGCCTGAAAAGGATATATTTGATGAAATCCGTAATACTAAATGATACACATTGTGGGGTAAGAAACTCTTCTGAGATATTCATTGATTACCAAGAAAGGTTCTACAGTGAAATATTCTTCCCTTACTGTATCAAGAACGGAATAAAGAATATCATCCACTTGGGTGACTATTACGATCACCGCAAACACGTTAACTTTAAAGCGTTAAACGCCAACCGCAGGATGTTCCTAGAACCGATGGTAAAGCTCGGTATGACTATGGACATAATCCCTGGAAACCACGATGTGGTTCATAAGAATACTAACGAGCTATGCGCCTTGAAGGAGCTGCTTGGGTATTACACCTCTAACGTCAATATCATAATGAAACCTAAGACGGTGGGTAAGTTAAACTTCCTTCCGTGGATCAATCCAGAAAACTACGATGAGTCTATGAAGTTCGTTAAGAACGCAAAGGGTATTATACTAGCCCACTTAGAACTCGAAGGGTTCGAGATGATGAAGGGCGTGATGCATCCTGGAGGTCACGGGATGAGTGCTGACATATTCAAACACTTAGACCTCGTATTGTCTGGTCATTACCATACTACCTCTCAGGTCGGAAACGTTCGTTATCTAGGCTCTCAAATGGAGTTTACTTGGGGTGACTGTGATGATAGTAAATACTTCCACGTTCTAGATACTGAGACTGGTGATATTGAACGTGTACTAAACCCCATAACAATCTTCGAGAAGATCTATTATAATGATGAGAAACGTCCGTGGGTTACTGGTGAAGATCTATCACAGTACGTTGACAAGTTTGTTAAGGTTATTGTAGAGACTAAGTCTAACCCGTTTATGTTCGATAAGCTTATAGACGGTTTGTCTAGTATCAATACACACGAACTTAAGGTTGTAGAGAACTTCTCTGAATTCCTAGGTTCAAACGTAGTAACGTCTATTGAGGACGTAGAGAATACCACGGATCTTATGAGTAACTATATAGATGCTGTGTCTACTGATTTAGACAAAAACGAACTCAAGTCGCTAATGAACTCGTTATATAATGAAGCGTTGGATATGGAGATACAATAGTGATTACGTTTAAGGAACTGACTTATACTAACTTCTTAGCAACTGGTGCTAACGCTGTTACAATACAGTTAAACAAGGCTAAATCAACACTCATCGTAGGTACTAACGGCTCAGGTAAGTCCACTATTCTGGACGCTCTGTCGTTTGGATTGTTCGGTAAGGCTCACAGAAACGTATC